>OGIX01000064.1_pt1 | contig 106451 bp, 107 predicted proteins | sample 1571901 | NCBI WGS metagenome assembly OGIX01 (sample SAMEA2582102, study PRJEB24529) | metagenome | biome: Human gut stool | place: China | collected 2011
TATTTTTAGAGTAAAATTTAACTTAAGGAGGTATTAAAATATGCTTAAAATCACTAATCTTAACAAAAGTTTTGGTAGCAAAAATGTACTAAAAAACATTTCATTTTCTGCTCCTGCTGGTAAGATAACTGGATTTATTGGCAAAAATGGTTCAGGAAAAACGACAACCTTCCATTCTATTCTAAATTTTATAGATTACAGTGGTAATATTACTTTCAATAATAAACGTATTGATGAAAATAGTTATGCTAATATCGGATATTTACCGGAAGAACGCAGCCTAATGCCTAAATTAACGGTTTATTCCCAGGTTAAATATTTAGCAAATTTAAAGGGTATGTCTACTACTGAAGTAAAATCTGAACTACCAAAATGGTTAGATAGACTTCAAGTAGTTGGTAAAATGAATGATAAAATTAAAAGTTTATCAAAAGGAAACCAGCAAAAAATTCAGTTAATTGCAACATTAATACATAAACCCGATCTAATTATTCTAGATGAACCATTCAGTGGCTTAGATCCAGTTAATACAGATTTGTTAAAGCAAGTAATTCTTGCTGAACAAGAGCGCGGAGCAACAATTATTTTTTCTGATCATTCTATGAATAACGTTGAAGAACTTTGCGATAACGTAATTATGATAAATAATGGCCTTAAAGTTCTAGATGGATCGATTCAAGATGTTAGAGAAAGTTTTGGATTAACGAGAATTTTCGTACGAACTCCAATGACTGAAACAGAATTAGCAAATCTACCACATGTTATTTCCGTAAATCTAACCAAAAATGGAAGTTATCGTTTAGTAATTGATGATGAACAAGCAGGAAAAGAATTGTATTCTTTATTAACTAAAGGTGAATACATTAGAACTTTCAATCAAGAAGCACCTACTTTAGATGAAATTTTTAAAATGAAAGTAGGTGAGACTATTGCATAAATTATTATTAGTAGCTAAAGAAACTTATATTCGTCAAGTTAAATCATGGTCGTTTTTATTCTTAGTATTGTCTCCATTCATTTTTATTGGTTTATCAGCAACTATTAGCTACTTTGGCGCAAAGATGACACCTGATGATCAAATTGCTATTGTTTCCACTGATAAAACGATACAGTCTCAATTAAAACATCATGACACGTTTACTTGGAAATATAAGTCAGTTGATGACGCTAAGAAAGCTATGAAAGATGACAAAATAGTTGGCTACGTTTATATTAAATCTGATAGCCAGAAAATCTCTGCCAATTACTACGGAAATGATGAAATGTCTTCTACTGATGAAGTTAAAATTAGGCAGATTCTTCAAAGTAAACAAGCTACTTTAAACATTATTAATGCTGGACTTGATAAGCAGCAACTTCAACAGCTAAGTATTCAGCCTCAATATAAGAAGCACATAGCAAAAAAAGTAGTTGATAAAAAAACAGTTCAATCTATTTCATATATGATACTGAGTTTCTTAATGTACATAGTTATCCTTACTTATGCGGCAACTACAGCTCAAGAGATCGCTGCTGAGAAGGGAACTAAAATTATGGAAGTTATTTTTTCAAGTATGTCAGCAACTAAATACTTCTATGGTAAAATTTTAGGTATTTTAGGAGTTATTTTAACTCATATAGGAATTTACTTACTTGGTGGAATAGCTATCTACCCATTTATTATCAATTTAGACATGGTATCTAAGTTCAAAGATATGATTGGAGATATTTTATTAAACCTTGTTTCTGTCAATCTCATATATGTTGTTTTAGGAATTGTTATCTATACTATCTTAGCTGCATTCTTTGGTGCTTTAGTAGTTAGAGTTGAGGACACAAGTAAGGCAATTCAACCAATTACTATCCTAATCATCGCATCTTTCTTGAGTTCAATGGTATTTATTAATAATCCTTCAAGTATGATCGTAAAAGTATTATCTTATGTACCATTCCTATCATCATTCTTTATGCCAATTAGAGTAATTGATAATAGTGTATCTATTATAGAAATCAGTATTTCTTTAGCAATTCTATTTGCTACAACAGCTCTAATGACTAGTTATATTAGTAAAATATATTTTGGATTGATTCTTCAAAGTGATGATGTAGGAATCTGGAAGAATTTTAAACGAGGATTGAAATTTAAATAGTAAAAAAAGACATTTTCTTTTTATCGAAAATGTCTTTTTTACTGGATTTTTCCTTTTGGTTGCCAGTTTAATAAGATAACAGCCAAAATTATTAGAACTGAACCTATCATATCAGCTAAATAGAAATGCATATTAAAAACTAAAATAGAACCAATTGTGGCTGAAATAGGTTCAAATGCATCTAACATACTTGCAGTTGTTGCCTTAACATAGCGTAAAGCACTAGTAAATAATTGAAATGGAATAATTGTTCCAATTACTAATACACATAATAATGGCACAATAGCTTGTGGTGCTAAAATGCTAGCACTAACGTGAGGATGGATAATAAACAATCCAACTCCTGCAATTAGTAATCCCCAGCCTGTGACGGCAGTTGGAGAAAATTCATGAATTAATGACTTGGGAATCAGAGTATTAGTAGCTACTCCAATCGCTGACAAAAGCCCCCAAAACAAAACTTGTGGAGTTATTGCTAAATGATTTATATTTCCATGTGTAGCAAGAATAAATACACCAATAAATGCAATAATCGTACAAATAACTTCAATTCTTCTAGGTGCTTGACGTTTTACAATTGTTAAGTAAAACAGTATAAAAAAAGGACCTATAAATTGAAGAATAGTAGCTATTGAAGCATCACCATATTTTATTGCTTCAAAATAACAGTATTGAACTGGAATTAAACCTAATAGTCCAAACATAATAATTGTAAAACTACTTTTTTTAGTTTTCCAAATTTTCATAGGCTTATCCTTATTTAACCAACTGAAAAATAGTATCACTAAACCACTTATAATCATTCTTATTTGACTTACAAATATAGGTGTATTACTTCTATCCAGGTTAAAAATGAATTTAGCAAAAATTCCAGATATTCCCCAGAAAGTACAGGAAATAATAATCATTATCGTCCAAAACTTCTTTTTATTTTCCATGGATAAAAATTTCCTTCCTAAAAACATACTCACTTATTATACACGGAAAATACTTGAATAAACAATTAAAATTCAATTAACTAAATATTATTTCAAATATAAATTAGTATCTCAAAATACTTTCACTAGTTCATCATTATTTTAGATATTAATAATGTTCATCCGATACTTCCATTGATCCATAAAAGTATCTTTTTGCCATTCATGATATTTGCGTTTTTTCTTTCTTACACCAACAGCTTGGTTAAGATAAGACGTACCCGCTATTTGGAAAGGTTCATGCCAACCGTGTACATGTCCATAAAATACATATTTAATTTCAGGGTAATCTTGAATTAACTTGCCTAAATGTCGACTACCTAAAAGAGCATTTACCATTTTAAAAATACGAATTTCTTTGTCACTCTTTAAAGTAGCAGGTTTTGACCATAAAGCTTTACTATTAGGTACAAAATGCGTTACAAATAGCACTTTCTTTTTAGCTTGTTTTGCTAAATCAAATTGTTGCTTGGATTGCTGTAAAGCTAATTGCTCACGTTCATTATCCGACATTGGTTGTTTTATACCAGCATCAATCCAATAAGTATTTTTCCAACGCTTAATCTCATCCTCAGTCAAAGTAGGGGAGAAACTATAATCATACCATCCATTGTTTCCAATGATACGCCAATCAGTATTAGGAATGTCAATGTAAGCATTATGCAGATAAAAATCAGAGATATTATTATTTTCTAGTTCTGTAAAAGTTATGTTTTTCAGCATATCATGATTACCAGCAATAAAATAAACTTTCCCAGTAATTAAGGTATTTAGTTTTTCAAGATAATTCTTTGTCTTTTGAAAATCATTAAACATATCTCCAGCAAAAAGATAATATTCCACATTCTGTTCATTTAAATAATTAGCTTGTAAGGACACAATTTCATCAGGATCTTGTCGATTTACATCTAAATGGTTATCACTAGAAATTGCAATTTTCATAATTAGCATTCTCCTATTTGAATAATAGCTAGATTATAGGTGTAATTTAGATAAAAAGTAAATGATAATATATAATTTTTATGCTAAAATTAACTTATCAAGTTAAGAAGGGGGATTGCCACATGGATTTTAAGAAATTAGACCCTGAATTATGGCAAGCCATTGCAAACGAAGAACAACGTCAACAAAACAACATAGAGTTAATTGCTTCTGAAAATATTGTTTCAAAGAACGTTTTAGACGCTCAAGGAAGTGTATTGACTAATAAATATGCTGAAGGTTATCCTGGACGCCGTTATTATGGCGGATGCCAGTTTATTGATGTTGTAGAAAATTTAGCAATCGATCGTGCGAAACAACTTTTTGGTGCTAAATATGTCAATGTTCAACCTCATTCAGGTTCTCAAGCAAACGCTGCTGCTTATATGAGTTTGGTAGAGCCTGGCGATACCATCATGGGCATGGACTTAGCTGCTGGTGGTCATTTAACTCATGGTTCTCCAGTTAACTTTAGTGGAAAGACATATAACTTTGTTAGTTATGGTGTCGATAAAAAAACTGAAATGCTAGACTACGATGAAATAGCTAGATTAGCACGTGAACATCAGCCTAAATTAATTGTTGCAGGAGCCAGTGCTTATTCTCGAATTATTGATTTTTCTAAATTCAGAGAAATTGCTGATGAAGTAGGGGCAAAATTGATGGTTGATATGGCTCATATTGCCGGTTTAGTTGCGGTTGGTCTTCATCCAAATCCTGTTCCTTATGCTGATATTACAACAACTACTACACATAAGACACTCCGTGGTCCACGTGGAGGAATGATTTTAACTAATGATGAAAATTTAGCTAAAAAAATAAACAGCAATGTTTTCCCAGGAACTCAAGGAGGGCCATTAGAACACGTTATAGCCGGTAAAGCAGCTGCTTTTGGTGAAGCTTTAACACCTGAATTCAAAGAATATGGTGAACAAATTATCAGAAATACTCAAGAAATGGCACTATGCTTTGCTGATAATGAAAAAGCTCGTTTAGTATCTAATGGTTCAGATAATCATCTTTTACTATTAGATGTTAGAAACTTTGGTTTAAATGGTAAAGAAGCTGAAAAATTACTTGATCAAGTAAATATTACAGTTAATAAAAATTCAATTCCTTTCGAAACACTTAGTCCATTTAAAACAAGTGGTATTCGTATAGGTACGCCAGCAATTACTAGTCGTGGCTTTAATGAGGAAGATTCATATCAAGTTGCTAAATTAATTCTTACAGTTCTTGAAAATAAAGATGATAAACAAGTTTTAGCTGATGTAAAACGTCAAGTTAAAGAATTGACAGATGCACATCCAATTTATGCTGAAGATTCAATTAGATAATTAATTAAAGAGATGTACGTTATTCCAATGTACATCTTTATTTATAAGGAGAAAAACTATGAATGGCAGTTTAATAGAAAAGTTTTGGACAGATTTCTGTAATAATCATGGTATTAGCAAATCTAGTCATTATGAAGCATATAGCTTTGGTGATCCAGAATCAGCAGATTATATAGCTGATTTAGTCAAAAATGGCATAAAAACAGCAACATCTTCAGCTTTAGAATTATATGAAGAAAATGAACGAATCCCACAAGTTGGTGATTATAATGTAATTCTTGATAGCCAAAATTTACCAATTTGCGTCACACAGACTAAAGTTGTTGAAATTGTACCATTTAATCAAATTATGGTTGAACACGCATATCATGAAGGCGAAGGAAATCGTTCATATGAATATTGGCATAATGCACATGTTAAGTTTTTTAATGCAGAATTTAAATCTGCTAACAAAGTTTTTACAGATTCTTCGCCAATTGTTTGTGAAGTTTTTGAACTCATAAAATAAATTATGCTGTTAATTTTGCTTAATTAACGCTATTTTTAGCGTAATATCAACAAATACTTGAAATCAAATAATTACATAATAATAGGGGGCTCCCTGTTATTTTTTATTTGTCTAGTTTACATAATATACATTATCGAAAGTGTAATCAAAAGAAAAAAGGTCCCCCGAAACCGCCCCAGATAAAAAAATAACGATTTTCAAACTAGAAAATCGTTATCCATAAAATTAATCATTTTTATCATACGAATTTATCAAATCTTTTTTGTCATTCCAAAATGGAACTTTTGCAACACCATTAACTTTATCTTTAGGAACAAATCCATAGTAACGACTGTCGTTTGAAACAGCTCGATTATCACCTAAGACAAAATATGAATTTTTAGGAACTGTAATTATTTTTCCTGTACCCAATGCTACACCTTGTTCTTCAACAGCAGCTTCTTGAATATTTAATGTGCCTTGTTTTTGCTGTTTCTTAGATATGTAGCTTTGGGATTCTTTTTTACCATTTACATATAATGTACCGTCATTCTTGTATTCTACCTTATCTCCAGGTAAAGCAATAACTCTTTTAACATAACGCGCGTTTTTAGCAACATCTGGGCGTTTATCTACTCCATACGCGTCAAATACAATCACTGAATCACGTTTTATTTTAGCATGGTGAATTTCCATAACTAATTCTTTGTTTTGTAAATTAGGAAACATCGAGATACCATCTACTCGAACAACTGTAAATACAAAAGTTTTTATTAACAATCCAACTAATAAGCCGATTGCAATGGGAAGAACCCAACCTTTCAATATTTTCACTTTTAACTCACCTTTCTGTTTAACGTTAGTCTGATACCTAGAGTATATCGTATTAATAAAAAAGTTCATATATCTTAAAACGTAATTTAACCTTTTTATGATATATAAAAAAGCTAAAGCATCTGCCCTAGCTTTCGAATATTAAAAATCTAATTTTTCAATATCTTTCATCCAACCTAAAGCAAGCGCCTTTTCACCTAAATGAGTTCCGATAACTGGTCCAAAGTAACTAACATCAATTGGATAATTCGGATATTTCTCTTGTAATTTAGCTTTCCATTCCATAGCCATTTCTTCGTTATTAGCATGAAAAACTATTAGTCTCAAAGGATAAGAACGATCTTTGATATTTTCTTCAAATAAGTCCTCTACACGCTTTAAAGCACGCTTAGTTGAGCGAACTTTATCAAAAGCTACAATTTTATCTGATTCATCATCAAAAGTTAAGATTGGTTTTATTTTTAAAACACTACCAATAAAAGCTGAAGCATTTGATAAACGTCCACCACGAACCAAATTTTGCAAATCATCAACAACAAAATATTCTTTAATTGTACTTCGTAGTGATTCTAAAGTTGAAATAATTTCATCAACATCTTTCCCAGCTTGTGCCATCTTAGCAGCAGCAATGGCAAGATTTCCCATCAAACGAACTGTAATTTTCGAATCAAATGGTATTACATCAATATTTGTAACTTGCTCTCTGATATTTTCAATTGTTTGAACCAGGCCAGAAATTGTTCCGGCCAAATGAATACTAATTACAGCATCATAACCTTCATTTCCTAATGATGTATATAAATTAATAAGTTCTCCGATTGCAGGTTGAGATGTACTTGGAAATGATTCTGAAGTTTTTAACTTGCTGTAAAATTCTTCTGTGGTAATATCAATACCTTCATTATAAACCTTGTTATCTATAATAAATGGAATAGGAACAACTTTAATTCCATATTGTTCTGCCACTTCAGGTTCTAAATAAGCTGTACTATCAGTAACAACAGCGATTTTCATAAAGTGTACACCTACTTTTTTTATAATAACATTTATTATCATACCATAGATTATATCTACTTACTATCTAGGATAAGATAAATTTTAAAAATACCTAACTAATTAATTTGTTGTAAGCGTGTTGCTAACCTATTTAGTAAGATTTTTAGCAAGTTATCTTCTTCATCTGTCCAATGTTCAAAAATTTGTTGATTTAATTCTTCAAATTTTTGATTCATTTTATCTAAACTTGCTTGTCCTGCCTCATTTAGTGAATATGAGGATGCTGGACGAGAACGAATCTTTTCTTCTGTTCTTATTACTTCTTTTTTAATTAAACGCTTGGCATCAAGTCTAGATAATTGTCGACTCAATGTAGATACATCTAAATTAGTATTTTCAGCTAAAAGTTGTTGTGTATTATAGCCTTCGACAATTAATCTTAATAGTTGCCATTCAGCTACCGTTAAATTAACTTGTTTAGCTCTTTTTTGTAATAAAGCTTGATAACTTTTACTTACTATCAAAAGGTTCTCTTTTGTACTTTTCATAGTCCTAACCTCACTTCACAGTAATCCTGTAAAATATTATGCTACATAGATCAGTAAATTTCAAATGTTTTTTGGTACTATCAAAAAATATTTGAAAATATAAAATGCAAAGTACATGCAAAAAATGAATATCTGGTATAATATCAATATTAGTGTGAATACCAAATTAGAACGGAGCTGATATCATTGACTTTTGATGGTTTATTCACTCATGCAATGATTCATGAATTAAATAAAACTTTACAAAATGGTAGAGTTACTAAAATATCTCAACCTTATCCAAATGAGGTAATTTTAACAATTAGAGCTAATAGGACTAATTATCCTGTGCTACTATCTGCTAATCCTCGTTATGCTAGATTTCAAATTACACAAATTCCTTATACTAATCCAGCAGTTCCAACTAATTTTACTATGATGTTAAGAAAATACTTGGAAGGTGCAAAATTACTAGAAATTAAGCAATTAGATAATGATAGAGTTGTATATTTTGAATTTTTAACTCGTAATGAATTAGGAGATAAACTTCCTTTACTATTAAGTGCTGAAATTATGGGAAGATATAGCAATGTCATTTTAATCAATCAATCAACAAACAAGATTATTGATACTATCAAACATGTTGGAATGGATCAAAATAGATATCGAACTTTATTACCAGGTGCTACTTATCGTCAGCCGCCTACCCAATATAAAGAGAATCCTTTTGAACAAGAATCAAATACATTTGAAGAACTCATACAAAAATACCCTAATCGTGAAGTTTTAGCTGACAGCTTATTAAAACAATATCAAGGTATTTCTAGAGATAATGCACTTGCTTTAGCAGATAAATTGCATTCTTCAAATAATTATGTCCAAGCTTTCAATGATTTTCTTGCAATGACAGAAAATCCTATTCCTACAATGAATAGTAATAACTTCTCAATTTTCACTGATAATCCTAACGATAAAAAATTTTCTACTTTAAGTGAAATGTTGGATGTTTTCTATCATACTAAAGCTAATAGAGATAGAGTACAGCAACAAGGTGGACAATTACTACACGTTATTAGAAAAAATCTGCAGCGAAACAAGAAAAAGTTAAAGAAACTCTCTAATGAATTAAAAGCTACAGAAAACGCTGATGAGTATCGTATTAAAGGAGAAGTTTTAACAACGTATCTGTATCAAATTAAACGTGGTATGACTAAAATAACTCTTCCTAATTTTTATGATAATAATAAAGAAATTACAATCTCGTTATCTAACCAACTGTCCCCTTCTCAAAATGCACAAAAGTACTTCAAAAAATATCAAAAACTTAAAAATGCTGTTACTTTTGTTAATGAGCAAATAGAGCTTACTAAAAAAGAAGTTGCTTATCTAGAAGAAATACAAACTCAAATTGAATTAGCAACCCCTGCTGATTTAGATGATATTAAAACAGAGTTACAACAAGAAGGTTATATTAAGAAAAAGCAACAAAAAAGTAAGCGTAGTAGTAGAGTAAAAATTAATAAGCCTGAAACTTTTATAGCAAGCGATGGAACTGAGATTCTAGTTGGTAAAAATAATTTACAAAATGAAAAACTCACCTTGCATACTGCTAAGAAGACTGATATTTGGTTACATGCAAAAAATATTCCTGGCTCTCATGTTATTATAAAATCTAATAATCCTAGCGATGAAACTTTATTTGAGGCAGCGATGTTAGCAGCGTACTTTTCTAAATTTAGAAGTTCTGCTAATGTTCCTATCGACTATGTTCAAGTTAAAAATATTCGCAAGCCTAATGGAAGTAAACCTGGGTTCGTTATTTATGAAGGTCAAAAAACATTGACTGTTACGCCAACCGAAGACTTTGTATTGGAACTTAGACAAAATAAAAAGTAGGAATTATTATTCCAAATTTCTAATTGGGATAATAATCCTACTTTTTTTAATCTTCAATAATTTTAGTATAGATATTTTCAATTGTATCAGTTTCAGCATCAACTATAAACGATCCATTGGAATATCTGTCATTTAATTGGTGATCTTCAGGTTTTACAATTTCTTGCTTACCATCTGACAATAATAATACTAACTCTTGATTTATTTGAACTAATTCAGCAAAAACTATGCGATGTGGCTTAGTCTTTAATTCTCTTAAAATTTGAACACCACGTCTTGCTCTTGTAGTCAATGGTACGTCAGCTACTTTCATCTTCTTATAACTACCGCGTTGAGTTAAGATAGAAACTTCGTCACTTTCAGATACTAAAATAACATTTGCTAATGTATCATCTCTTAAATCCATGCATTTTACACCAGCAGCTAAAGCTCCATTAGTAGGGACTTCATCTAGACTATATCTCAATCCATATCCTGTATATGATGCACAAAAGACTTGAGATTTATCAGATTCAACTTGAGATACTGAAATCACTTCATCAGCATCAGTCTTTAATTTAACATATCGACTAGCACGTGTCTTATATGTTCGTCCTGGTTTTAAATCAGCCAATTTTACCTGTTTTATATATCCCTCTTTTGTAGCTATTAAGAACTTTGCATCTTGATCTATACTTTCAAAAACAAAAGCATTTAAAACATACTCATCATTTCCTAGACCTACAGTTTGAGATAAATGTTCTCCTGTATCTTTCCAACGAGATTCTATAACTTCATGAATAGGACGATAAATTAGGTTACCTTTATTAGTGAAAATAAACAGATGTGATAAAGTATTAACAACACTTTGTAAAATTGGATAGTCTTCATCCTTCAAACCGTTCTCATCATTATCAGATGCATTGAATGATCGAAGCGATGAACGTTTAACATAACCATCATGAGAAACAAGTAGCATTACATCTTCTTGAGCAACCATTACTTCAGTTTCGATCTTTAATGATGAAATTTCATCTTGAATAACAGTTAAGCGTTCTGAACCATATTTTTTATTAATAGCATTTAATTCCTTGCGAATTACTTTATCAAGTTCTTTTGGATTAGCAAGGATATTCTCAAAATTAGCAATAGCTTTTTGCAATTCTTCTGCTTCTTTTTGAAGTGCAGTAACATCAGTATTTGTTAATCTGTATAATTGCAAAGAAACGATTGCTTCTGCTTGAGCTTCAGTAAATGAAAATTCAGATACTAAATTCTTTTTAGCATCAGACTTATTCTTAGATGCACGAATTGTTTTAATAACATCATCTAGAATAGATAAAGCCTTAATTAATCCTTTAACTATATGTTCTCTAGCTTTAGCTTTTTCCAAATCGAATTTTGTTCTTCTAGTTGTTACTTCACGTTGATGTTCTAAATAAGCTTCTAAAATTGTTTTTAGCCCTACATGTTCAGGTCGCTTATTATTGATTGCCACCATATTAAAGTTATAGGAAACTTGTAAATCTGTATTCTTAAATAGATAGTTTAGAATACCTTGCGCATTAGCATTTTTCTTTAACTCAACTACTACTCGAAGACCTTCTCTATCACTTTCGTCCCTTACTTCAGAAATGCCTTCTACTTTTTTCAATATTCTCAATTCATCAATTCGTTTGACTAAAGCTGATTTATTAACTTCATATGGAATTTCAGTAACAATAATTTGCTGCTTATTACCTCTGATATCTTCAATCTTAGTTTTTGAACGTAAAACTGCTCTACCACGTCCTGTTTCATAAGCTTTCTTAATTCCATCTATCCCTTGCAAAATACCACCGGTTGGGAAATCCGGTCCTTTAATAAATTGCATCAAGTCGTCTAAACTAGCATTAGGATGATTTATCAAATAAATTGCAGCTTCAATTGTTTCGCTCAAATTATGAGGAGGGATTTCGGTTGCATAACCAGCAGAAATTCCTGTAGCCCCATTTACTAATAAATTAGGGAAACGAGCTGGCAAGACGGTTGGTTCGTACTCTGTATCATCAAAATTAAGTACCATATCAACAGTCTTTTTATCAATATCTTGCAACATTTCAGAAGCAATTTGAGATAATCTAGCTTCTGTATAACGCATAGCAGCTGGAGAATCTCCGTCCATAGAACCGTTATTCCCGTGCATTTCAATTAACGGTTCACGTAATTTCCAACTTTGACTCAAACGAACCATAGCTTCATAAATAGAGGTATCTCCATGAGGGTGGAAATTACCCATAACATTACCTACAGACTTAGCAGATTTTCTAAATGCTTTATCATAGGTATTTCCATCTTCGTTCATTGCAAATAAAATACGTCTTTGAACAGGTTTTAGCCCGTCACGAATATCAGGTAAAGCACGTTCCTGAATAATATATTTAGAATATCTACCAAAACGCTCTCCCATAACAGCTTCTAGTGATAATTCTTGAATTTTTCTTTCAGTCGGCATTAATTACCACGCTCCTTACCGTTTTTAATAATCATTTTTATCAAATAAAGCCTCTGTATCCTTTAACTTATCGTCAGAAATTTCGCCATGAGCTCCTTCAGCGACAACTGTATCTAACAAGCTTCCATCTTCTTCTAAAGTAAATTTAACATTTTTTTCAATCCACTTACGACGAGGCTCTACTTTATCACCCATTAGAGTTGTAACACGTTTTTCAGCTATTGTATCATCATCTATTCTCACACGAACTAACGTTCTTGTTTCCGGATTCATAGTTGTTTCCCAAAGCTGATCAGCGTTCATTTCTCCTAACCCTTTATATCTTTGTAAAGTGTATCCTTTTTTTAGTTCTTTAGTAGCACTTTCTAATTCAGCATCAGTCCATGCATACTTAATAACGCGCTTTTTCTTAACAGTTTTTTCAATCTTATATAATGGTGGTAATGCGATGTATACTCTCCCTGCATTAATCATTGGTCGCATATACTTGTAGAAGAATGTTAATAATAATGTCTGGATATGTGCACCATCAGTATCAGCATCAGTCATGATAATGACTTTATCATAATTTGCATCATCGATGTTAAATTCTGCACCTACTCCGGCACCAATAGTATAGATCATGGTATTGATTTCTTCATTCTTCATGATATCTTGTAATTTGGCCTTTTGTGTATTTAATACTTTTCCTCGTAATGGTAGGATTGCTTGGAATTTTCTATCTCTTCCTTGTTTTGCTGAACCACCAGCAGAATCACCTTCGACTAGGAACAATTCATTACGTTTAGCATTCTTAGATTGCGCAGGGGTTAACTTACCCGATAATAGGCGTTCGCTTTTACGTCTCTTTTTGCCATTTCTACTTTCATCACGTGCTTTACGAGCTGCTTCACGTGCTTCGCGTGCCTTAATAGATTTTCGAACTAACTCTTGGGCAAAATCACCATTTTCCATTAAGAAATAACCTAATTGCTCATTAACAACACTATCAACAATTTGACGAGCTTCAGGAGTTCCTAATTTTCCTTTAGTTTGTCCTTCAAACTGTAGTAATTCTTCAGGAATACGAACAGAAACAACTGCTGAAAGACCTTCACGAACATCACTACCTTCAAGATTCTTATCTTTGTCTTTAAGAAGGTTAATTTTTCTAGCATACTCATTAAAAGCCTTAGTCCATGCAGCTTTCATTCCAGCTTCGTGTGTCCCACCATCTTTAGTACGAACATTATTAACAAATGACATTATAGTTTCAGAATATCCATCATTATATTGGCCTGCAACTTCAACTTCGATACCATCTTTTTTACCTTCAAAGTACATGACAGGACCTAATACATCTTTATCTTCATTTAAATATTCTACGAATTCTTTAATTCCTTCCGCATATAAGAATTCTTCTTCAGTATATGGGTCGGTTCTTTCATCTGTTAAAGTAATCTTTACACCCTTTAATAAGAAAGCAGATTCTCTTAATCTTTCTGCTAAAGTATTAAAATTATATTTTGTTGTTGAAAAAATATTAGCATCAGGTTTAAAAGTTACTTTTGTACCGCTTTTACGTTTGGCCTTACCAATTTTACGTAAAGTTCCCACAGGTTGCCCACCGTTAACAAAATCTTCTTCATATTCAATTCCATCTCGAACAGTATTTACAGTTAACTTTGAGGAGAGTGCGTTGACGACAGAAGCACCAACGCCGTGTAATCCGCCTGAAGTTTTATAGTCGCCTTGACCAAATTTACCACCTGCATGTAAAACGGTAAAAATTACTTCTACTGTTGGAATTCCCATTGAATGCATTCCAACTGGCATTCCACGTCCGTTATCGACTACTGTTATTGAATCATCTTTATGAATAATAACGTTAATTTCTTTGCCATAACCAGATAGTGCTTCATCAACTGCGTTATCAAATATTTCATATACTAAGTGATGTAATCCACGTGAATCTGTAGAGCCTATATACATCCCAGGGCGCTTTCTAACAGCTTCTAGGCCCTTTAGAACTTGAATCGAGTCATCATTATAATTATTCTTTGGCATGCTCTTCTCCTTTCTGACTTTAAAAGTCACGTCTTTAATATCATATCGCATTTTTCTATCTCATATCAAGCAATTATATGGATAAATTTTAATTTTAATTAATGAAAAATAGTTTCTTTAATGTTAATATAGTGTATGAGTGACTACTTTAGGAGGAATTTTTTAGTGGATATAAAAATTATCTTAATGCTTATTATAGGATACCTTTTAGGATCTATTCCATCTGGTGTTTGGATAGGAAAGATATTTTATAATAAAGATATTCGTAACTATGGTAGTGGTAACATGGGTACTACTAATACTTTTAGAGTTCTGGGAAAGAAAGCTGGTATTGTTGTATTATTAATGGATATGTTAAAGGGAACTATAACAGCTTGTTTACCATTTATTTTCCACGTAAATGTTAGTGTGCTATTGATTGGATTATCTGCAATTTTAGGGCATGTATTTCCTATTTTTGCTGGCTTTAGAGGTGGTAAGGCAGTTGCTACAAGTGTAGGTGTATTACTTGTATATAATCCGTTATTCTTCACAATTGCATGGGCCATTTTTATCATTACTTTATATATTAGTAGTATGGTAAGTGTTGCTAGTATGTTAGGCTTTACACTTGTTTCTATCATTTCCTTATTTTTCAATGATCGAGTTTTAACAATCGTAGCTATTGTATTAACTATATTCGTATTTGCTAGACATTGGAAAAATATTGAAAGAATTAAAAATGGAACTGAAAATATGGTTCCTTTCGGTTTAGGATATCGAAGACGACAAAAAAATACAAAATAAACCTTTGGGATTAAAAATCTTTATTTCCAAAGGTTTTTAATTTGCAATGATATCATTTTTTTCGCTATACTAGTAATGCTACATAATTTTAAAGGAGGAAAGTTTAATGAGTATTTTTTCTACTATCTTAGCCTCTTTAGTTGCTTTAGAAGCTTTATACATCATGCAGTTAGAAATGTTTGCCTCTAAAGAAAAATTAGAAAATGTCTTTGGATTAAGTAAAGAATACTTATCAATGGAAGGAGCTAGAGTTTCAATGAAAAACCAAGGTCTATACAATGGGTTTATTGGTGTTGGTTTGCTATTCTCTCGTTTCTTTTTCCCTGTAAATTCTCAATTTATAGGTACTACAATGTTTGTTATCTTTGTTATTATTGCCGCAATTTATGGATGGCTTAGTGCTAAAAACATCAAAATTTTGCTTTTACAAGGTACACCAGCAATATTAGCTTTATTATCATTAATTATTTTTAAATAATACATTTTCAACAAAAAATGCTGCAGCTTACTAATTCAAATCGTAAACTACAGCATTTTTTATTTTAATATCTACTTTGGAAATTCATACAATTATTTCTCAATGATTTCCTTTGTTACTCTGACAACTTCTTTTCCTTGTTGATAAGATAGCCTCAACAATACTACATTTTCTCCCTTCGAAGAGTGATATTCATATTTAAATTCTAACAACTTTAATTTAATACTCTTACTACTTTTAATTGTTGGATGTAGATTTTTATCTAAAGTTAGCGTCACATCATCGAAAATATATTCCTTAATACCTAGTTTAGTATTTTTATCAGGTAATTCTCCTCCACGAAACCAATCTTCTGTTTCTTCCTTGCTATATTCCATATTACTTATACCTCATTTCATTTCTTTCTTAAGTACATTATAATATCGAAATACAACTGTTGTACCTTGTTTTTTGATAAAAATAAAAAGTAGCCCACTTCGTAAAAACGAAATGAGCTACTCAATTATATTTTTAATAAAATCTCACAAGTTGCGAAACTCTAAAATCTTATCGTAACAAGATTAAAGAGCGTTTGATGCACCATGGTATACAATACCACGACGGCTATCAACTGTTACAACTTCACCGCTCTTGATCAATGATGTTGCATCCTTAGCACCAACAACTACAGGAATACCCATAGAGATACCTACTACAGCTGCATGAGATGTTAAACCACCGTTTTCAACGATTAAAGCAGATGATTTTTCAATAGCTGGTAAGTAATCTTTGTCAGTTGTCTTTGTTACAAGAATTCCACCTTCAACAGCGTTCTTATTTGCTTCATCAGCAGATGTTGCAACAACTGTCTTACCTATAACAGTTTCATCACCAACACCTTGACCTGAAACTAACTTAGAACCAATTAATTGGATCTTCATGATGTTTGTAGTACCTTTTTCACCTACAGGAACACCAGCAACGATTAAGATCAAGTCGCCTTCCTTAGCTAAACCAGCCTTCTTAGCTTCTTCTGTAGCTAATTGGAACATTTCATCAGTTGATGAAGGAGCATCAGCCAATACAGGTTGTACACCCCAGTTAACTGTTAAACCACGACGTGTACGGTCATCAAATGTAACAGCTAAAATGTCAGCATTTGGACGGTACTTAGAAATCATACGTGCTGTATGACCAGATTTTGTAGCAGCAACAATTGTCTTAATGTTCAAGTTTTCTGCTGTTTCAGCAACTGAACGACCAATTGCTTCTGTAACATCTGTCTTATCAAATGCATCTAATGTCAATGCTTTGTGTTGACGTAATGCATTTTCAGACTTGATGTCGATACGTGCCATTGTAGCAACAGATTCTACAGGGTAGTCACCATTTGCAGATTCACCAGAAAGCATTGTTGCATCTGTACCATCAAATACAGCGTTAGCAACGTCAGAAGCTTCAGCACGTGTAGGACGTGGGTTTTCTTGCATAGAATCAAGCATTTGTGTAGCTGTGATAACTGGCTTACCAGCTAAGTTACACTTCTTGATCAATGATTTTTGTACCAATGGAACATTTTCAGCTGGGATTTCAACACCCATGTCACCACGAGCAATCATTAAACCATCAGAAACTTTCAAGATTTCATCAAAGTTGTTGATACCTTCTTGAGATTCAATCTTAGGGAAGATTTGTACATGTTCCATGTGCTTTTCTTCAAGTAATTCACGGATATCCAAGATATCTTGTGGCTTACGTACGAAGGAAGCAGCAATGTAGTTAATGTCTTGGTCTAAACCAAAGCGGATATCATCAGAGTCTTTTTCTGTAATACCAGGTAAGTTGATAGAAACACCAGGAGCATTAACACCTTTACGAGAACCAAGTGTACCTTCGTTTAATACTTTACATACAAGTTCTTTGTTTGCATCGTCTTTCTTTTCGATTTGCATATCAATCAAACCGTCGTCAAACAATACATGTCCACCTTCGTGAACGTCATCGTATAAACCAGGGTATGTTACAGCGATTTTTTCTTTTGTACCTTCAATAGAATCGTCCATAGAAATACGTACTTCATCACCGATTACAAAATGAATCTTACCTTCTTTTTGAACAGTTGTACGGATTTCTGCACCCTTTGTATCTAATAAGAAACCTACTGTTTTACCAGTAATTTTTTCAGCTTCATGAACTAAATTCATGCGGCCTAAATGTTCTTCATGGTCACCGTGTGAGAAATTAAAACGGAAAACATTTGCACCTGCTTCGATTAACTTAACAATTGTATCTAGGTCAGAACTAGCTGGTCCAAGGGTACTTACGATCTTGGTCTTTTTCATGAGTAAAACCTCTCCTTTGAAAATATTAAAAGATGACTTTCATGTCTATCTTTGCCGAAAGTTAAAATAAATACTTTATCGATACAAAATTAGAAACGAACACGATCATTCAAATCTTGTAATGATACATCTGTTTGATGTTTGTGATTTTCAAGTGTATCAATGATATCAGTTGCAACCAATTGATTATCATGAATACCAATAGCTAAACCACCCTTACCTTCAAGTAATAAGCGAATAGCATAATCACCAAGTCTTGTAGCTAAAACACGATCTTTAACAGTTGGGTTACCACCACGTTGGATATGTCCCAAAGTAATAGCACGACTATCAAAATCACCGTATTGATCAAGCTTTTCTTTGAATTCAGCAGCGCCCATTACGCCTTCTGCTAAAACAATTAAGCCATGATCTTTACCGTTTTTACGGTTTTCGGAAATTTTATTTGCGATAGCTTCAATATCGTATTCACGTTCAGGAATAACAATTGCATCTGCACCAGTAGCAATACCAGACCATAATGCAATATCACCTGCGCCACGACCCATAACTTCAACAACGAATACACGTTGGTGTGAAGTTGCAGTATCGTTGATACGATCTAATGCTTCCATTGCAACATTAGCAGCAGTATCGAAACCAATTGTAAAGTCTGTACCTGGAATATCATTATCAATAGTTCCTGGTACACCAATTGAATTGTATCCGTGCATAGTTAATTTTTCTGCGCCATGGTATGAACCATCGCCACCGATAACAACCAATGCTTCAATACCAAATTTCTTTAATTGTTCGATACCTTTCAATTGTGTTTCTGTTTCTGCAAATTCTGGGAAACGTGCAGAATATAAGATAGTACCACCACGATTGATAATTTCATCAAGTTTTGTAGATTCCATCTTAAAGATGTTACCTTCTACAAGTCCTTTATATCCGTAGTTGATACCGTAAGCTTCAAGACCTGCATTCATTGCAGAACGAGCAATCGCACGTACAGCTGCATTCATACCAGCTGCATCGCCACCACTAGTTAAAATACCAATGCGTTTCATTTTTTCACCTCAAGTATATATTTCAGTAGAACTACATTCTCCACAAGTAATATTACCACTTTTATAAGCAATTGTCTTGTAAAAATATGAAAAATTAAGTAAAAATTCTGATTTTTTTGTAAAAAAGCCGTTAAAACCAACAATTTTTTTGAAAAAGTAACTTAATTTATTTCAAAACTACATTTTCAACTCCTAACAACTCTACAAGTCTATTGTAAACTATTTTATCCTGTGATAGCCATAATTTTTTATTAAGAAGTTTCTTTTTCCCTGATTTTTCATCAACTATAATAACAGGTACATTACCACTATTTTGGAGCATTAACTTTTCAAGATTTCTTCTTTTACTTGTATCGAAGGCTTTTGATAAGCGTAGATAATAAGTTTTTATTTTTACATCGTTTGCTAACATCGCTTTACTAATTGTTATGGCCAATCCTCTTGTTGTATCAACTCTACCTTCAATCAAGATTATATTTCCATCTTCCAAAACTGATGAAAATCTCTTATATGCATTAGGGAAAAACGTTAAATCCATGTTTCCAGTTTGATCTGCTGCAGTTACAAACGCCATTTGAGAACCATTTTTAGTTCTAATGATTTTTATAACTTTTATCTGCAAAATCATTGAAACATACTTATCTTTATTAGACTCATTTATTTGAGAAACTCTAGTTGAATTGGTTAAATAGATTAACTCTGTATATTTTTCGACTGGATGGCCTGATAAATAAGCCCCTAGATAATAATTCTCTTTTTCTAAGAGTTCATCATTTGAAATCTCTATCTTTTCTACAGTCGTTTTCTTGGGTGCTAACATTGAAAATAGTTCAACATTATTTCCACTAAGTTCAATATTGCTTAGTAAGCGTGGTAACATTGCAAACAATTCTCTTCTAGATTGACCAAATGTATCAAAAACACCCGAGTAAATTAAAATCTCTATTAATTCTCTTTTTAAGTATCTTTTATCGATTCTTTGCAAGAAATCCTCCATATTTTTGAAAATACCATTTCGTTTTCTTTCTTGCAAAATGTCTTGAAGAAAGTTCTTTCTCAATGACTTAATACAACTTAACCCAAAGTAGATTTCTCCATTACGTAAGATATATAGAGATTGGCTAATATTTATGTCTGGGTGATGCACTCTTACTCCCTTATTCTTAGCTTCCAAAACATAATCTTTAGTTTTACGAGGATTTCCAATTACTGAATTTAATAAAGCTGCAAAGAAAGCTGCTGGGTAATGTGCTTTTATATATGCTAATTCAAATGACATTTTTGAATAAGCAACTGCATGTGACCGGTTAAAACCATAATCTCCAAATTCCATGATATAAGCATACACTTTTTTAGCAACCTCATGTGTGTATCCTTTTTTCATCGCGCCATTAATAAACATAACTTCCATTCGCGAGATTATATCATGTTTCTTTTTACTCATCGCTCTTCTAAGCGAATCAGCTTGTCCTAAAGTAAATCCTCCCATAGTAGAGGCAACTTGCATAACTTGTTCTTGGTAAACCATAATTCCATAAGTTTGCTTCAAAATACCTTCCAGTTCTTTTGAAGGATAAGTTATTGGTCTTTCACCATGCTTTCTTGCAATAAATTCGTCAATATTTTGAATAGGTCCTGGACGATATAAGGCATTTACCGCTGCTACATCTTCAAATGAAGTAGGCTTTAATTTCGTTAATACTCCTCTGATACCAGCTGATTCAAATTGAAAAACACCACTTGTTTCTGCATTTTGATAGATCTTTAAAGTTTCAGGATCGTCCAAATTAATTTTTCTTATATCAAAATCGACATGATAACCCTTTTTTATTAGCGTAATTGTATTTTCCAAAATTGATAAATTTCTCAATCCTAGAAAATCCATTTTTAACAATCCAACTTCTTCAACTTGATTTTTAGCAAATTGACTCATTAAAATACCATCGCCACCAATCTGAACCGGTACGTGATCTATTAAATCATCATCACTTAAGATAATCCCAGCTGCATGTGTAGAATAATGTCGTGGTAGTCCTTCAAGTGCAATGGCAGTTTCGAATAATAGTCGATTCTTAGAGTTATCTGCAACTAAGTTCTTCAAAGATTGGCTACTAGCATACGCTTCTTTTAAAGTAATTCCATATTCTTTAGGTATCGCCTTACTCCACGCATCTGCTTCATAAGTTTTTAAATCAAATACCCTAGCAACATCGCGCAATACCTGTTTTGTTTTTAATGTTCCAAATGTTATAATCTGTGCCATATGTTGCTGCCCATATTTCTGATGTAAGTATTCAATGATAGTATCTCTTTTTATGTCAGGAATATCCAAGTCAATATCTGGCATTTGAGCACGTTCTTCATTCAAAAAACGTTCAAAAATCAAGTCATACTTAATAGGATCAATATCAGTAATATATAAGGTATATGAAACTAAAGAACCAGCTGCTGATCCTCTACCTGGACCGGTTAAAATATTATTTTCATGGGCAAAATTTGTCACGTCCCAAACAATTAAGAAGTAATCATCAAATCCCATGCGATGAATGACTGATAATTCATAATCTAATCTATTTTGATATTCTTCTTGGTTCTTTATATTTTCTTCCGCTATTCTTTTAGCCAATCCTTCTTGACACAATTTTCTTAAGAAACCTTCTGAACTTAAGCCATTAGTTTCTTTAAAATGGGGTAACTGTGTTTTAGGAAAGTTTAATGTTAAGTTACATTGAGCAATCACATTAATTGCATTTTGATATGCACTACTTAAATAATCTGTACCTAAGCGCTCATATTCCTCAGGTGTATGTAGATAATTTCCATCATTTTTAAAATTCCAATTCGGATTAACATTTTCACCAGTTCCTATGGCTTGTAATACCTTAGTACTAAAGTAATCACGTTCTTTTAAGTATTTAACTGGTGTTAATAAAATTGTCTCTAATTGTAACTTTTCAGCAGCCATTAAATCATTATTTATAGCATCTCTATCATTAGGGTTAACACCATAATAAGTTGTCTCGGCAGCTGACACTAATGTTTGTAATTCCGTCACCTGATCACTTATTATGTCATTTACCGTTAGATACGATGGCTTCAATATAACAATTACATCTTGTAAATACTCTGTAATATCTGCTAATTTAAAAATATTTTTATAATTCTCATCCACTGCAGTTAGTCTCTTTGAAGAAATATTCATCAAATTTTGATAACCATTACTGTTCTTAGCGATAAAAATATACTCATCATCACCAGATTGTAATGTAATACCAATAATTGGCTTAATTCCTGCTTTAACACATTCATGATAGAAGTCCAAAACGCCATACATTGAATTTATATCTGTCAATACTAGAGCATTGTATCCCAATTCTTTTCCTAATTTTACATACTCTGGAATTCTCAATGGACTTTGCAACAAACTATATGAACTTAAAACTTGTAAGGGAGCATACATAATATCTCTCCTTTCCTACAAAATACAATTTCATTATACTTAAAAGATATCAACTTTACAAAATTATAGATAAGATACACAAATATTACATGTAAGTTCTTTAAAATTGTGATAGAATAACTTAGTATAGATATGAGGTGTTGAAAATGGGTAAACAACTTACAGTCCTATTTTGGGGCTTTATCTATGGTGAAGTTATTGGTTATATCATTTCTGCTTTAACTGGTGTTCAATTTGACTGGTTAGCAAGTGGTGTAATTTGCATGATTGGTGGTTTAATCGGTATTAACTGCTTGAACTACTTTATTAGCGATAAAAAAGCTTCAAAATAGTTTATATCAAACAAAAAGTGTGTGAACGTAAAATTCACACACTTTTTTATTATGCTTGAGTTATAAATTTTAATTGGTTATCTACTAAAGTTACCGTCACTTTAGAATGAGGTAGAATTTTCCCAGCAATGATTTCCTTAGCTAGCGGCGTTTCAACGTTATTAGTTATAAATCTTTGCAGTGGTCTTGCACCATAAGCTGGGTTATATCCTTCTTTAGCAATCCACTTCTGAGCATCTTCATCAATGCCTAATGTAATCTCTTGACTTTCTAACCTGTCTGACAATTGATGAATGAATTTTTCAACAATCTTTTGTACAGAATCCATTGTTAATGGTGTAAACATCAAAATATCATCAATACGGTTTAAGAATTCTGGTTTGAAGTGCGCCTGTGTTAGTTGCATGACTTTCTTCTTTATTTCAGGAGAAATTGTACCATCTGTAGAATCATTTTCTAGCAAGAACTCTGAACCTAAATTAGATGTCATGATTAAAATTGTGTTCTTAAAGTTAACTGTCCTTCCTTGACCATCAGTTAAACGTCCATCATCTAGAACCTGTAATAAAATGTTGAAAACATCTGGATGAGCTTTTTCAACTTCATCTAATAAAATAATAGTATAAGGGTTGCGACGAACAGCTTCTGTAAGTTGTCCACCTTCTTCGTATCCTACATAGCCAGGAGCAGCACCAACTAATCTTGAAACTGAATATTTTTCCATATATTCTGACATGTCAATTCTTACCATATGACTTTCAGAATCAAATAAATTCTCGGCTAAAGCTTTAGCTAGTTCTGTTTTACCGACACCTGTTGGCCCCAAGAACAAGAAAGATCCCAATGGCTTGTTAGGATTTTGCAAACCAGCTCTAGATCTTAAGACTGCATCAGAAACTGCATCTACAGCTTCATCTTGTCCTATTACACGCTTATGCAAATTGTCTGCTAAATGTAAAAGCTTTTCACGTTCTCCTTCAACCAGTTTACTAATTGGAATACCAGTCATTCTACTAATTACTTCTGCAATTTCCTTATCAGTGACAGACTCTTCAACCATCCATTCTTTAGGACGTTCACTATTTTCCAATTGTTGTAGTTCTTTTTCTAGTTGTGGAATCGTTGCATGTTGTAACTTAGCAGCCTTTTCTAAATCGTAATTATTTTCAGCTTCTTCTAATTGATGACGAGCTTTATCTAATTCAGATTTCTTATCAGATACTTTTTGGATGTCTAGTTTTTCATCTTCCCAACGTTGACGAAGTTTATTAGCTTTTTCACGTAAATTGGATAATTCGGCTTGTAACTCCTCTAAGCGTTTCTTAGATGCAGCATCTGTTTCTTTCTTCAAAGCAGCTTCTTCAACTTCTTCACGCATTAACTCGCGAGTTACTTGATCTAATTCATTAGGAACAGAATTCATTTCTACACGTATTTCAGCACAAGCTTCATCGATTAAATCAAGGGCTTTATCTGGTAAAAATCTATCCGTAATATAGCGATTAGATAGAGTTGCTGCTGCTACTAAGGCATTATCATGAATACGAACTCCGTGATGAATTTCATAACGTTCTTTTAACCCACGCAAAATTGAAATTGTATCTTCAACAGTTGGCTCCTTAACAAGTACTTTTTGGAAACGTCTTTCAAGGGCCTTATCTTTTTCAATGTATTCTCGATATTCATCCAAGGTAGTAGCACCAATTAAATGTAATTCACCTCTAGCTAACATTGGCTTCAATAAATTTCCAGCATCCATTGAACCTTCAGTCTTACCTGCTCCAACTATATTATGAATTTCATCAATGAAAAGTAGGATCTTTCCTTCGCTTTTCTTCACTTCTTTTAATACATTCTTTAATCGTTCTTCAAATTCTCCACGATATTTAGCTCCAGCAATTAAGGAACCCATATCCAAAGAAATTATAGTCTTATCTTTTAAGTTATCTGGAACGTCATTTCGAACAATTCTCTGTGCTAACCCTTCAACAATGGCAGTTTTACCAACACCAGGTTCACCTATCAAAACTGGATTATTCTTAGCTTTTCTTGATAAGATTCGAATAACATCGCGAATTTCTTCATCGCGTCCAATAATAGGATCTTGATTACCATTTCTAACTTCCTTGTTTAAATTTACTCCGTACTTTTCAAGTGATTTATAGCCTTTTTCCTGATCTTGACTTGTCACTCTTTCTCCTCCTCGATAATCAGCTACAACTTTGCCTAACTGATCTTTTGTTAATCCAGTTTGCTTTAAATATTCTGTTAAGGGATTGTACTCTAACTCCATTAAAGCTAACATTAAGGTATCTACAGACACATAAGTATCTTGATTACTTTTAGCTATTTCTTGTGCTTTTTGTAGTAATGAAAAAAGTTGCTGACTTATTGATTGTCCATATTGAACATTACCACCTTCAACAACACTGACTTTATCTAATTCGCCATCAATAAAGCTTTCAAAGGCCTGTATGTCTAAACCTGCTTTTTTATAGATCTCAGCAGCTATTTCTCCAGGTTGAACTAACACTTTAAATAATTCATTAATTCCAATTTCTTGATGTTTTCGGTTAATTGCCACCTTTTGTGCTTCTGCCAAACTTTTTTGAACTTCAGTTGTATAATTTTCGTTATCCATACTTATCAGTCCTCACAATATATTTCATCTTCTATATTATATCATCTTTTTTAAACTTTGACTAAGTTTGACCTTTTATTTAAAAATAAAGAGGATCACTTAATAGCAATCCTCTTTATCAAAATTATACGTATTGTAATAATTTACTTTCCTTATATGCGTGGTCAATAGTTCCACTACCTAGACATTCTTCACCATCATAAAATACAACTTCTTGTCCAGGAGTAATAGCACGTACAGGTTCGTCAAAAATAACTTCAACCTTTGTACGATCTTCATTAAATTTAACTGTAACGCCTGTGTCCTTTTGGCGATAACGGAACTTAGCTGTACAATGGAATTCATCACCGCGATCAGAAATATCGTCAACAAAACTTAACTTTGAAGCATCTAAACTATTAGCATATAAATGTTCATTGTGGTAGCCTTGTCCTACTAATAAAGTATTTGTCTTCAAATCTTTACCGATAACAAACCATGGTTCATTACTCTTGCCATCGCCACCAATACCTAAGCCTTTACGTTGACCAATAGTATAGTTCATCAAGCCAAAATGATTTCCCTTTACTTCACCGTCAAGAGTTACCATTTCACCTGGTTGAGCAGGTAAGAACTCACCTAAGAATTTACTAAAGTTACGTTCACCGATAAAGCAAATTCCAGTTGAATCTTTCTTTTTAGCAGTTGCTAAACCTGCTTCTTCAGCAATTCTTCTTACTTCTGATTTTTGTAAGTGTCCAATTGGGAACATTACTTTTTGTAATTGTTCTTGTGAAAGCTGACTCAAGAAATAAGTTTGATCCTTGTTATCATCTGCTCCACGTAGTAAATGCACTCTGCCATCTTCATCACGACGCAATTGTGCATAGTGTCCCATTGCAATATAATCTGCATCAATAGACATTGCGTAATCTAAGAAAGCTTTAAACTTAACTTCTTTATTACACATAATATCAGGATTTGGAGTACGTCCATTTTTATATTCATCAAGGAAATATGTGAATACTCTATCCCAATATTCCTTTTCAAAGTTAACTGAGTAATAAGGAATACCAATTTGACTAGCAACTTTAGCTACGTCTTGATAGTCTTCTGTTACTGTACAGACACCACTATCATTCTTATCATCCCAGTTCTTCATAAATACACCAACAACGTCATATCCTTGTTGTTTCAATAAGTAAGCAGAAACTGAAGAATCAACTCCACCACTCATTCCCACAACGACACGAATTTGACTCTTGTCTTTCACAAAAAATCACCATCATTTCAATATATTCTGAATTTCACGATTTGAAGGTCGTTTTTGTTCAGTAAGCTACATTATAGCTATTATTATCATTAATATCAAGCATAAATACATGCTAAACTTCTTCTAGTATTTTTCTTTCCTTTAAATCATTAATGATAAATTCTAATTGTTCAATATTACCTTGGTTGTCATTTCCCTTAAAAATATTTACTTCTCGCATTCCATTAGCTGTTAAAGTAACCATCTTAAAGTTTTTCATATCAGCTTGGATTGCAACTTTTAGTTTATATCCTTGATTAAAAGGAGAATATGGATCTAATGAACGTTCTAATTGAAATTTACCACCCTTAGATTCTATAAAGCCTGCATCACGTAGTGGAAATCTCTTAACATTAGTAGAAAGTTTATATGTCTTTGTATCTCCTAATATTTTTGCTGTTGTGCCATATGCCATAATAAATCCCCTCTATTTCTTAATAATTTTTACTAGCGTCTTAATCAAGTAATCAATGTCCTCACTAGTATTATTGATTCCAAAACTAAAACGTAAGGATTCAGCAACTCTTGGACTATCTTCACCATACATTGCTGCTAAAACATGAGAAGGTTCCAATGAGCCAGCTGTACATGCTGAACCAGCAGCCGCTGAAATGCCACTTAAATCAAGATTAGTTAGTAAACTATCACTAGCAAAGCCTTTAAACCAGATACTAATGATTTGAGGTAATTGATTTTCTTCAAGATGCCCATTAATCTCAAAGTCAATTTCATTTTCCTTTAATCCATCTACTAATTGATGTTTAAAAGATAGGTATTTTTGACGATGTTCTTCCTTTACCTCTGCTGGTAATAAACTAACAGCTTCTGCAAACCCTGCAATCGCTGGTACATTTTCAGTCCCTGCACGGCGCTTTAATTCTTGATCTCCGCCTTTGATTAGGGGTGGAAAATTAATTCCATCTCTGCGATATAGAAATCCTAACATTTTAGGACCATTCAATTTATGTGCAGACACTGATAATAAATCAACTTTTAAATCTTGAACATCTATGTCAATTGCACCATAAGTTTGAACTGAATCTGTATGGAACCAAGCATTAGTTGGCGCAACAATTTCACCTATTTCTTTAATAGGAAGATGACTTCCAACTTCATTATTACCCATCATAATAGATACTAAAATTGTATCTGGTCTGATAGCTTGTTTTAGATCATCTAAATTAATTTGACCATACTCATCAACTGGAAGATAAGTAACTTCAAAGCCTTCTTGTTCTAAATATGCCATTGGTTTTAGAACTGCTTCATGTTCAATTGCTGTAGTAATCAAATGACGACCTTCATTTTTTCTAGCCATTGCTGTTTGGATAATAGCAGTGTTGTCACTTTCTGTACCGCCACTAGTAAATACAATTTCATTGTCATTTTTAGCGTTAATTGACTCAGCTATTACGTGACGACTATTATCTAAGATAGCACGTGCTTGACGACCATAATAATTTACGGCAGAAGCGTTGCCGAAAGTATTGGTCATAGTTTCAGTCATCTTCTCAACAACTTTTGTAGCCATTGGAGTTGTGCCTGCATTATCTAAGTAAATATACTTCAACTTTCTCACCTTACATTATTTTTTTAAAAAGTTTAAAATCATATTTGCTGATTTTTTACCAGCTTCTATGATAAATTCATCAAAGCTTTGTCCAGCATCTTCATCACCGACATCAGACATCGCGCGAATGATTAAGAATGGCACTGAGAATTGATAAGCAACTTGAGCGATTGCTGCTCCTTCCATTTCACAAGACAAAGCATCTGGATAAATTTCTTTAATTGCTGCAATTTTTTCGCTAGAAGATACAAATTGATCACCAGTAACAATTAATCCTTCTTTAGCCACTAAATTATATTCTTTGGCTGCTTTAGATATTGCTTCTAATAAATCTTTATCTGCAGTATAAATTTGAGGTTGTTGTGGTAATTGTCCTGGTTTATAACCAAAAGCAGTTGCATCTGCATCATGGTAAGCAGCACCTGTAGAAAGAACCACATCACCAACATGTAATCCTTCGCCAATACCACCAGCAGAACCAGAATTGACGACAGCATCTACTTTATAATTAGCAATTAACAAACCAGTTGTCACACCAGCTTGAACTTTACCAATTCCGGAGCGAGTAAGTACTACTTCTTTTCCGTTGATCGTACCACTGTAAAAATCAATTCCACCAATTGTATCTTGTTTTTTATCTTCTAATTGTGCCACTAAAGATTTTATTTCTTCTTCCATTGCACAAATTATTCCATACTTCATTAAAAAAATTCATTCCTTTACTAAAAATTAATGAAAAACATTATCAAGTATACTATAATAATTGCCAAAATTAACCCCGCAATTATCATATTTAGTCTTGCTTTTAATCGGTTTTTCTTATAATTTTCTTCATTTGATTCGCGTAGTTTCCTAGAACCTGTTCGACTTAGACCTTCTAATTCAGAATCTTCCTGAACATCATCTACTTTATTTCTACGCCTTAATTGTGGCTTTTCGTCCATTTTCCACCTCTATTGCATTAATTTCCAGTACATAACTGCAATTAATGTTTTACTGTCACAGATTAAGCCTTCCGCAATTGCTTGTTCTACTTCAGGTAGTGATAATTCTACTAATTCAAGAAATTCATCACTATCTTGTGGTAGTTCATCCTTAACTGGTTTTAGATTTACAGCATGATACATGTACATCTTTTCATCTGCAAAACCTGGCGATGTATAGAAAGTATTGATAAATTCTAATTTATCAGCTTCAAAGCGAGTTTCTTCATTTAATTCTCTAACTGCCGTTACATTTGGATCCTCACCAGGTTCTATTTTACCAGCAGGTACTTCCAGAGTTACCTGGCCTAAAGGTGCTCGCCATTGTTTGATGAATACCATTTTATTTTCGTCAGTAATTGCAATAATTGCAACAGCACCTTGATGACGGATAATTTCTCGTTTGGCTTCTTTACCATTTGGGAGTTCTACCGTTTCAATATCTAAATCAATTATTTTACCATCAAAAACATGTTCTACTTTTTTTACTTTTTCTTCAAATTCCATAATTTTTCCTTCTATCTGTGAAGTTGAGCAATAAATGCCTCATAAGCTGCTTGCTCACCAGTTTCATTCCATGTGAAATTATCAAAGTTACCATTGATTGCATCTGCTTGAGAAATATTAACCTTAGCCACTTCTGTCGCATTACCAATCAATGACATCCAATAGTCACCATTTTCGCGTTTATGAACCATTGTTCTTACCATACCACCAGGATTAATAACTGTAATCAACTTTTCAAAGTCAATTTGGTCAGAATGTAGTAGGACATACATCAAACTTGAAGCTGACATCGCTGTACCACACGCATTTGTAAAACCTACCCCACGTTCAAATGTACGAACAAAGATCTTGCCTGGTTCTAGAATTTCAACAAAACTTACATTTACACCATCAGGGAAAATTGGATTATTTCCGTTATTTAAATAACTAGCAATTCTTCCTAATTCTTCACCCATCAATGTTTCATGATCAACAAATGCAATCAAATGTGGATTAGGAACTGCTACTGCAGAAAATTTAATTGTTTCTGATAACTCTGGAATATAATCATCAATTAATTTTTCTTTGCCTACATGCATTAGTAAATCTTGTGCATCAAAACTAACTGGTGAAATTTCTGCATCAAATGCTGGAACCTTTTCTGCTAGTTTATCAGCTTTCTTCACTTCAAGATCAGCATGCATCGTTTGAATTTTAAATTCTGCTAAATTTTTCTTTTCGCTTAAGTAGCGAGCAACAGTTCTAATACCATTTCCACACATACTTGCTTCACTACCATCAGCATTTATAACACGCATTCTGCCATCTGTGCCTTCATGACCAGCTTGGACATATAAGACACCGTCAGCACCACCATGTAATCCTGTATCGCGATCACAAACCTTTTGTGCTAATTGAATAAGTTCTTCTTCTGTTAAAGGCTCTTCAAGATTATCTTCATCAAGAATGAAAAAATCATTACCAGAACCATGTACTTTAAGCATTTCCATTCTACTTTCCTCCATAAAATGTGCATTTTAAGTTTATCATACCAAACTTTACGTTAATTTGCGAAAGAAAAACCATCTATTATTAGTTTGAAACTAACTATAGACGGCTATCAGAATTATATATTATATAAAATTAATTTTCTTTCTTCATCTTTAAACCAATTCCAGTATATCCACTAATCACTGAAAGAATTGGTGATAGTAATGCAAATAAAGTAAATGGTAAGAATTCTAGTACTGGAACCCCTAAGGTTGAGGCTGCAAAAGATCCTGCAACACCCCAAGGAATAAGGTAGTTGATTACACTACCACCATCTTCCAAGACACGTCCAAGTGCTAATGGGGCTAAACCTACCCTATCAAATGCATCCTTGAATGCTCTACCTGGAAGAATAACAGATAGGTATTGTTCCCCAACAAAAAGATTTATTCCAATTCCTGCAAGGATAGTACTTAGAACCAATTTTCCTGGTCTATTTAATCTTTGAATTAGTGGTTCCATCGCAGTTTGAATGATTCCTAATTCCATTAGTAAACCACCAAGTGCTAATGTTGTTATAATCAAAGAAACAGTTCCCATCATGTTAGAGATTCCACCTCTAGTCAGCAATGCATTTACTGCTTCATTCTTAGTATGAGCTACATATCCTGTTTCCATTAAAGCAGCTAAGCCTTTTAGTGAGATATGAGGATCATTTACTAAAATAATTCCGGTTGAAACAGCAATATTTATAAATAAAGTTGGAATTGCCGGGATTTTAAACCATGCACATAAAAACATTAAGATTACAGGAATAGCAGCAACCCATGAAATTGAGAAGTTTTGACTAAGAATTTTCATAGTTGCATCTATTTTAGCAAAGTCAGGTTCTGTTTTCCCTTGACCAATAAATACAAAAACTACTAAAGAAATTAATAAAGCTGGAATCGTAGTCCACATTAAATTTTTGATATGAGCAAATAAATCTGTTCCAGAAATTGCTGAAGCTAAGTTAGTTGAGTCAGATAGTGGCGATGTCTTATCACCGAATATCGCACCAGATAAAATTGCTCCTGCAACTAATGCTGGGTTCATGTTCATTGTGATTTCCATTCCAAAAAGAGCAATTCCAATTGTAGAAATCGTTGTAAATCCACTCCCGATTGAAGCACCAACTAAAGCACATACAAGGAAAACAGAAGGTACAAAGAACTTAACGCTTATTAATTTAAAACCAACAACCATTAATGCTGGGATAATTCCTGCTTTAATCCACACAGCTATTAAGATCCCAATTAGTATAAAAATAAAGATTGGGATCAATGCAGTACTGATACCTTCTTTAATTCCTTGGTGAATTTTTTCCCAGTCAGCACCATGTAGTTTAGCAATTAAAATTAAAATTGCAATAACTGTTAATACAGGAGTTTCTGGAGATAGGCCTTGATTTACTCCACCTGCTAAAATAATTAGTAATAATAGTAAAATTCCTACTGACTCTTTTAAACTAAATTTTTTCATTTTACATTCCTCCATTAGTAACTAAATTAAATTATTAATCTAGCTTCCAATATCGGATAATGCCTCCGCAATTTTTGTTGCCCATTTCGATCAATCCTTCCATAAAAAAATCCCAGTCATACAATAATGTATAACTGGGACGATCTAAATAACCGTGGTACCACCCACATTGAACTATTAAAGTTCCACTCCATGTAGGCAATAACGGTCCTACTAACCGAACTTATATGTATTTCGAACATTCAATCCTGACTAATTCGCATCACCCATTAGCTTTCTGACACCCAGATTAAAGTCTAATTAAATCATTAATAAGATAAAGTTAGTTTAACATAGATAAATTTCTTGTCAAATATTTTTTAAATAAAATCGTTCTTTTTCAAGTAGAGATATAATCCACCCATCAATAAAAAGTTAACGAAAACTACCAAAATCCAGTCAAATCCGTTATTTAAAATTGGTAATTTAACGTTCATTCCAAAGAAACCTGTAATAATGGTTGGAATAGTTAAAATCAAGGACCATACTGTTAAGAACTTCATTGTATCGTTCAAGTTATTATTCAAGATATTATTTGATGTCTTAGAAATTTTTTCTGTCACTTCATTAGAAATTTCAACCGTTCTTGAGGCCTGCTCAGCTTCAATTAAAACATCATCTAATCTTTCTTGAGCTGACTTAGTAATTTGCCAAGACATCGGTGTGTTCTTCAAATCTTCTAACATCATCAAATTAGTTCTAGCACTACTTGAAACAAAAACTAAACTTCTTTCCATTTGTGCTAATTCCAATAAATCTTTATTTTTAATTTTAGTATTCAATCTTCTATCTAACTCATTTAATTGATGATTTAATTGTGTTAGAGCTCGTTGGAAATATTGAGTTACATGAAGTAAGAATAGCATGATAAATTCCGTAGCATCTTGTGCCTCGTGAGCTCGTTCTTCTTTAAACTCTTCAAATATATCCTCAGTAGCATTAGTGTGGAAAGTATATACTGTAGTTCCTTGTAATAGGAAAATTAGAGGACGAGTCGTAAAATGATCAGATTTTTCTTCTGGCCAAACAGGAACATCGTATACTATTAATTCACTATGAGTTAAACTATCGTGATCATAGTGAGGACGTTCATTTCTATCGGCAACATATGAGATAATAGTCGGCGTAAAATGAAACCTTTTTTTCAATTTTACAATGTCGTTATCATCAATATTTTTAATATCGTACCAACTATAATTTAATGGTGACTTCCCATTTATTTCTTGACGCGTTATCATTCTCTCACCTCATCTTTTTATATATCTAAATACCATACTTGATAATATTACCTTACTATTATGTTTACTACAAGTAATTATTGAAAAAAGAGCATGAATCTGAACATCGTCAAATTCATACTCTTAATTAATTATTCATCTTCTTCAGGGACATCTGTCTTCAAGTATAGTTCATCCAATTGTTTTGGAGCTACAGTACTTGGGGCATGTGTCAATGGTTCAGAAGCTTTGGAATTCTTAGGGAATGCGATAACTTCACGAATATTATCTTTACCTGCAAGTAACATCGCAAATCTATCTAAACCTAAAGCCAGACCACCATGTGGAGGGAAACCAAAGTCTAATGCATCCATGAACCAACCAAATTGTTCTTCTGCTTTTTCTTTTATGAATCCTAAAGCCTTAAACATTGCTTCTTGAATGTCACGTCTGTGGATACGGATTGATCCACCACCCAATTCATAACCATTAAGTACAATATCATAACTTTGAGCATGGCATTTGTGAGGATCAGTTTCTAATAAATCTAAATCTTCTTCATTAGGCATTGTAAATGGATGGTGTGCAGCAATATATCTATCAAACTCTTCACTATATTCAAATAATGGCCAGTCTACAACCCAGATAAATGCAAATTCATCTTTATTAATCATATCCATTTCTTTAGCAATTGCTACACGCAAGTAACCTAAAGAATCAGCCACTACCTTACGATTAGATGCTACGAATAAGATCAAGTCCCCACTCTTAGCTTCTGCTGCTGCCTTAATATCTTCAGCTCTTTCAGTAAAGAATTTAGCAATTGGTCCAGTTAATCCATCATCTGTAACTTTTACCCAAGCTAATCCTTTAGCACCAAAACGCTTGATGTATTCTTGCTTTTCTTCAATTTGTTTACGTGAATACTTGTCAGCACCACCTGGAACAGTGATAGCTTTTACTTGACCACCATTTTCAAGTGTCATATCAAAGACTTTGAAACCAGCATTTTGAACTGCACTAGACATATCTTTTAATTCCATACCAAATCTAATATCTGGCTTATCAGAACCAAATCTGTCCATTGCTTCATTCCAAGTAATTCTTTGAATTGGTGTCTTGATATCAACATCTAAAGTTTCTTTCATAACACGCTTCAATAATCCTTCTGTCATTTCTTGAATTTCTTCAGCAGACATAAAGGAAGTTTCAATATCAATTTGTGTAAATTCCGGTTGACGGTCACCACGTAAGTCTTCATCGCGGAAGCAACGTGCAATTTGGTAATAACGATCATAACCTGCACCCATTAATAATTGCTTGAACAATTGTGGTGATTGTGGTAAAGCATAGAAATGACCTGGATATACACGTGAAGGCACAAGGTAATCACGTGCACCTTCTGGAGTTGAACGTGTCAAATATGGTGTTTCAATATCTAAAAAGTGATTTTCATCCAAGTAGCTATGAACAGTTTGAGTAATACGGTTACGTATCATCAAAGCTTTTTGCATTTCTGGACGACGTAAATCAAGATATCGATATTGTAAACGTAAATCGTCTGATGCATTAATATCATCTGCAATATCAAACGGAGTTGTCTTAGCTTTGTTTAAAATTTCAATATCTGAAACTTCAACTTCAACTTTACCTGTTCTCATGTTAGGGTTGATAGCTTTTTCTCCTCTAGCCACTACTTTACCCTTAACTTCAATGACATATTCACTACGTAATTGTTCAGCAACCTTTAAAGCTTCTGGATTGAATTCTTGGCTAAATACCAATTGAACAATTCCTTCAATATCACGTAAGTCAATAAAAATTAAGTTACCTAAATTTCTACGCTTTTGTACCCAACCTTTTAGGCAAACTTCTTGATCAAGATATTTTTCATCAACTAATCCTGCATAAGTTGTTCTTCTCATTCTTATTCCCCTTTTACTGCTAATTTTTCTAGACTTGCAAAATCATTTTCTACATCTGCAAGTTTTACAGAAATTTCATTACCATTTTCCATAAATTTGAGATTTGCTTCTTGTTCTTGAAGCTCAGTTTCACCAATAGTTAAAGTGAATCTAGCATTTAAACGGTTTGCAGACTTAAATTGTCCTTTAGGCTTTCGATTAAGGTAATCTCTATCTGCTGTAAATCCTTGATGACGAAGATTTTGAACTAATTTCAAAGTTGCTGCATTAGTTACATCGCCAATTCCTACTACATAAACATCTAGTGGATTCTCAATTGGTAAAGCATCTTCTTCTGCATCTAGGATTAATAGTAATCTTTCAACACCTAATCCAAAACCGACACCTGGTGTTTGTGGACCACCTAATTGTTCTACTAAGCCACTGTAATGACCACCAGCACAAACTGTAGTCCATTTACCATTGAATGCTTTGGAATCACTCATAATTTCAAAGATAGTATGATTGTAGTAGTCTAAACCACGCACCATGTTACTATCGATTACATATTCAATACCTAAATCATTCAATAGACTCTTTACAGTTTCAAAATGTTTTTGTGCATCTTCTGTTAAGTAATCTAAAATAGAAGGTGCATTAGCAACAATTTCTTTATCCTTTTCATCTTTACTATCTAGTACACGTAAAGGATTCTTATGTAATCTTTCCTTGGAATCGTCTGACAATTCAGCTTCAAATGGTTCTAGATAGTCAATTAAAGCTTGACGATAGTTGTTACGAGTTTCAAGATCTCCTAATGTGTTTACAGCTACACGTAAACTATTCAAACCAAAACTCTTTAGTAAATCTACTGCCATTGCCATAACTTCAACATCTAATGTTGGATTATCAACACCAAATGCTTCTACACCGATTTGATGGAACTCACGTAAACGACCGGATTGTGGACGTTCATAACGGAACATAGGACCCATATAATAAGTTTTAAATGGTTTTTGAACTTCTGGACCATACAATTTATTTTCTACAAAACTTCTTACAACTCCAGCTGTTCCTTCTGGACGTAGAGTTATATGACGATCACCTTTATCATAGAAATCATACATTTCTTTAGTAACGATATCTGAAGTTTCACCAGATGTACGTGAAAAGACTTCAAAACTTTCGAAAATTGGTGTTCTCATTTCTTCATAGCGATATTTTTTAAACAATTCTCGAGCTTTTTCTTCTACATATTGCCATTTTACAGACTCACTTGGCAAAATATCAGCTGTTCCTTTAGGACGTTGATACTTCATTAAAATTTCCTCCCTTATTAAACCGAAAAGCACCCCTGTTATCTACCTAGTTTGATAGACAACAAGGGTGCTAGTTGCACGGTACCACCTTGATTTTATGCTCTCTAGCGTTAACGCGGCTAACGATATACATTACATATATACCTAAAAAGTGTCTTTCTCTAAAAATCATAGCTGGAATTTTCACCAATCATCCATTCTCTGTCAACGATTGTTTAGATACTCTTCTTTCATTCGGCTTTAAATCTAAATTAGAGAATACTGACAAAAATTAATTTTGTCAATATCTATAGTCATAATTATTAATTAATACCGGTATATTATAACATAGAAACAATGACTTTTATATCCTAAAATCATAATCGTTAGTACAAAACTTTACCTAATATAACAATTCATCTTGTAATTCTAACATTTCACTATCATTAGGTTGACTTACTAGATATTCATCAACGAACATCTTAGCTTTTTGTCTATCGCCAGCATTACGATAAAAAATTGCAGCATCTTTTAAGAATTCTAACGATGAAATTTGTTCAGAAGCCGCATCATAATACTTAATGGCATCATCATAGTTATCTAAATTAGCATATGAACGACCTAAGTTCCAATATAGTTGAGGGTCGATTTCATCTTGATCTAGATAATCTGTTAGTAATTCAATATTTTGTTCGAATTTTCCATACTCAATAAGTAAATTACTCAACATAATTACAATTGTTAAATTATCAGGTTCCTGATCTAAGGCTATTAGTAAATAACGCTCAGCTTCATCACGTTGACCTAATTTAGCAGCTAACTCACTAGCCTTTTGATACAACTTTATATTGTATTCATCTACTGCAATTCCTTCTTGTAAGGTTGTTAATGCTTTTTGAAGTTGTCCTTCTTTTTCATAAGCTACTGCTAAATATGAGTAAGTTGTAGCATAATCTGGAGAAGTATCCCTTAACTTTTCAAAACTACTAATTGCATCTTCAATATGTCCCAATTCATATTGAGTAATTCCTAATTGGAACTGTGTATCATCGTCTCTTTCTTCACTATGAATTTGTTCCAAGTATGCCAAAGCTTTTTCAAATTGTCCTGATAAAGCATATGACATTCCCAATCTTTGTACCAGATTTACTTGCGAAATTGAGAAATTACCTTGTTTGATAAGATCTAGGTAAATAGGAATTGCTTGTTTATATTGTTTGATATTGTAGTACAATTCTGCTAAAGCAAAACGTATAATTTCTTCATCAGGAGCTAGATCTAATGCTTGTAATAATTTTTGTTCACTTACTTCAAACATTCCTTGTGTTTGATATAAATCTGCTGAAACTAATAAAGCCTGAAGATATGCTTCAGAGTCTGGTGTAATACTGCTTAGATATTCTAAAGCTTCATCATCTTCACCTTCACTAATGGCAATATCTGCCAAAGCTGTTTTCAAACTATCTTCGTCAGGATAACGTTCCAATAAGGTTTGATAGGCACGTTTGGCCATATTAGAAAATCCCAAAGAATATAATTCTTCTGCCAAACTATATATCATATCATCTGAATCTTTTCTTAAAGACCAGCCAAAATGTTTACGTGCTTCTTCATAATTTCCTTTTTCAATTTCATCTAATACCTTTTCAGCATAAGTCATTAATACACGTACCCCTTTCAAAATTGTCGAATAAAATTATAGCATAAATCCTATAAAAAAAGTGTAGATTTACTCTACACTTTAAAATTCATCTTCACGATAATTGATTTTTTCCATATTTCGACGGCCACGTTGCAAAATATAAATTGCAACAATTACCAAGATAATACCTACTATTTCTACCCAGTTCATTTCTAATCCTAAGAAAATCACACTCAAGATTGAAGTTGTTACTGGTTGTAAGGCATCCATAATACTAATAACATCAGAAGGAGCAAATCTAGAACTATATAAAAGTAATCCAAATGGAATGATTGTTCCTACTAAAATAACAGTGGAAATAGATAAGACCACAGTTGATGTAATGTGTGGTGTATTTATCCAAACTGGATGGTATAAATTGAATAATACTCCAGCGATGAATGTACCCCAGCCCAATACTACCAATGGTGGATTATCTTGAGCAATTGGTCTAGGTAAAACAACATAGAAAGCAGCAGTAATACCTGAACCTAGTCCCCATAAAAATGAATTCATTGGGATAGACATTTGGGTTAAATCACCCTTTGTAATTGCCAGTAAAACACCCAACAGTGAAATGATAAATGCTATCAAGTCTGTTGATAAAGGTCTTTGATGTTTAATAAAAATACCACCTAGAACTATAAAAAGTGGACTTAAGTATTGTAAGATTGTTGCTGCAGAAGCATTACCACTTTGGATTGCTAAGTAGAATGTCAATAAGTTTGCCATTAACCCTAAAGTTGCATAAGCAAACAAGTGACCAAAACTTTTCCATGTTGAAAATACATTAAATGTTTTCTTACCATATAAAATAAAACTAATTATTAGAAGAATGGTTCCTGAACCTAATGTACGTGTCGAAAGGAACCAATCTGTCGGAATATGTTGATTCTGTGAGATAAATTGGATTGTGGTCCCTGAAATACCCCATGTTGCTGAAGCGACAGCTGACCAGAAGATACCCTTCATAACTTTAGATGAAGACTTCATAAAATAATCACCTCATAAATTGTTATAACTAATCAATTATATAGTAAGAAACTTATATTTTTCAATTATATTTCTCTAATTATATTAACTTTTTTATCATTTATTCAAGGTATTTACTAGCTTCTCTAATGCTTAAAGTACTTAATCCAGGTTTATATTTAGCAATAAAATTCTTAACCCAATCCGTATTTGTCTTAGAATAATCTCTTAACGCCCAACCTATTGCTTTATTAATAAAAAACTCATTATTATTTAAGTTATTAATTAATATCTTCTCTAGGAGTACAGTATCGGTTTTATCTTTTCTACCTCGTTGATGATTAATTGCAATTCTTCTAAACCAAATATCATCGCTCACAGACCACTCAAGCATTAAGTCATCAACCCTTAAATCATTAATATTACCGATAACAGTATCTAGACTATCTATCGTGTCCCACCACTGCTTAGTTTTAATAAAAGGTCTAATTTTATCGATATCATCAAAAACTAAAAACTTTTGCAACGCTTTAAGGTAATCACACACAAAATATTGAAATTCTCGATAATCATTATTCCAGCATTCATTTAACAATTGCCAATCTATACTTTTAGATTTCTTTGCTTCTCTTATAATATCCTTATATATACTCCTACGCTCAGGTGTTTTTATCCCATAAAAATCAAATTGGTTACGCATATATTTTGCCATATGTGAAGCATTATCTAAATTTCTATGTTTTTCAAATTCATTTTCAAGCCATTGAACACTTGCCATGATTTTTCTCCTTAAAAAAATCTACCAGACCGAAATCTGATAGATTCATACTCAATTATTTTGCTAACAACTTAACGATTTCTAAAATTACATCTGTAGCTTTTTCCATTACTTGTGTAGATACATATTCATAACGTCCATGCATATTTTCGCCACCAGCAAAAAGGTTTGGTGTTGGCAATCCCATGAATGAAATCTTAGAACCATCTGTACCACCACGAACTGGATAAATTTCAGGAGTTATTCCTAAATCTTCCATAGCTTCTTTAGCAATGTCAACTGCTGTCATGTCTTTTTCTAATACTTCACGCATATTGTAATATTGGTCTTGTAAATCAATAACTACACGTTCTTCACCTAGTTCAGTATTCATTCTTTCAGCGATGTCTAACATCAATTGCTTACGTTCTTCAAAATGCTTTCTATCATGATCACGAATGATGTAAGTTGTATGTGCTTCTTCAACAGATCCATCAAATTTAAATAAATGGAAGAATCCTTCTCTACCTTCAGTCTTTTCTGGAACTTCATCTGCTGGAAGTGAGTTTTGATAATTAATTGCTAATTGAATAGCATTTACCATTACATTCTTAGCAGTACCTGTGTGAACATCTTTTCCTTTGAATGTCAACTTAGCTTGAGCAGCATTGAAAGTTTCATATTCTAATTCACCCAAAGGACCACCGTCTACTGTGTAGGCAATATCAGCACCGAAGTCTTCAACGTTGAAATTATCAGCACCTGTACCAATTTCTTCATCAGGACCAAAACCAACTTTGATTTCGCCATGTTTAATTTCTGGATGTGCTTGCAAATATTCCATTGCAGACATAATTTCGGCTACACCAGATTTATCATCAGCACCCAATAAAGTTGAACCATCTGTTGTTATCAAATCATGACCTTTATAATTCTTTAGGTTAGGAAATTCTGCTGTTGTTAACACAAAATTACCTGCTTCATCTAACTTAATATCAGATTCTCCATCGTAGTTTTCTACTATTTGAGGTTGAACATTATGTGCATTAAAGTCTGCAGTATCAACGTGAGAAATAAAACCTACTACTTTAGTATTAGCATCATCTTCTAAATTACTTGGTAAAGTAGCAAATACATATCCACTTTCATCAGAAATATGAACATTTTGTAGTCCTAATCCTTTAAGCTCATTAGCAAGTTCCTTAATAAATTCAACTTGTGTTTGAGTTGAAGGGATTGTTGTTGAATCCTCATTTGAACGAGTTTCTATTTTTACATATTTCAAAAATCTAGTAACTAAATTTTCATATTTTGCCATTTTCGACACACCTTTCGCTTAAATGAACTGAAATGGATCAGTATTTAATTTGGATTGATAAATATCGATTTTCCAATCATTCTCATTATTCCACTTTTTGAATTTATCTGTCAACTTTGGTTTGCAAATAGATTCAATGTGATGTCCTGCATCAACCACTGTTAAGCCTGCAGCAATCATATCATGACCGGTATGATATGAGATATCACCTGTGACGTATGCATCTACCTTATGTAGTAAAGCAGCGTTAAAGAAACGACCACCACTACCACCAAGGACTGCTACACGTTTAACTGGCTTTTGGTTGTCTGCTGCTATTAAACGTAAACCACGTAAATTTAATACTTTCTTACAATATTCTGCAAATTCCACAGCTGTTAAGCTATCTTTTAACTCTCCCACGCGACCCATAGAGTATTTTTCGTTTGAAACAGGATCTACCTTAGTAGGTAGTAAGAATTCTGTATTTTCTAATCCTAATTGTTCAGCTAACCAATCATTCATTCCACCATTAGCATTATCCAAGTTTGTATGCGCACCATACACTGTAATATCATGTTTGATTAACTTAGCATACATCGCGTTTTGTGGAACATCTAAATCAAATTTCTTAACTGGAACGAACATTGCAGGATGATGTGCAAAAATAAAATCCACATTATTTTCAATAGCTTCATCGACAGTTTCAGGTCTTACATCTAAAGCCACCATCATTTTATGTACATCATTATGTAAAGAACCTAATTGCAAACCAATTGGATCGCCATCTTCAGCAATTCTTTTAGGCGCAAATTCTTCAAATTTATTTACAATATCTATAACTTTAGTCATTTAATACACCTTCTATTAGTTTTACTTGTTCGTCTAGATATTCTAACTTAGCAACTGGCTTTTCCTTGGCTTTTTCCAGCTGAACTCTAACTGTTTCAATCTTATCTAATTCCTTTTGCCATTTATGCTTAAAGACTTCGTTCTTTTCTTTCATTAAGTAAGGACCAAATTCTAATTCTTTAGCTGTTAGCTCAGCCTTTACATCAACAAATTCCGCTACGATAATTTCATAGATATGTTTGTCTTCTTCTAAAATATCTTCGGCAATTATTTGATAGTTATTAGCTACTAACCATTCTCTGACATTTTTCTCACCTACATTAGGTTGTAAAACTAAGCGAGGATGATTAGCTAATTTAGCCTTTCCTTCTTCTAGAATCTGACAAATTAATGGGCCACCCATACCACAGATTGTAACTACATTAATCTCATCTGAAAGTTCAACTGCAGCTAATCCGTCAGCCAAACGAACATCTATTATCTCTTGTAAGTTTTCTTTTTTAATTTCATTTTGAGCATTTTGAAAAGGTCCTTTAACAACTTCACCAGCAATCCCAAAGTTAATTTTACCTTTTAATACTAGATACGCTGGTAAATAAGCATGATCAGAACCAATGTCCGCTAATCTACTATCTGCAGGGACATATTCTGCCACTTTTTGTAAACGATATGATAATTTATTTCCGTCCATACGATACCCCTTAATCTAAATTCTATATATTAAGTATACCGGCTTTAAAAAGATATATCTATACTTACTGATATTTTCTTGCTTTTTACAACAAAAAAAGACTTGGCAGTTGAATTACCAAATCTTCTGAATTTATTCTGTTACTTCATTTTCAAGAATTTCATTCTTTTTCATAAACTTAGGTGATGTTTCTGGTGCCCATACTAAACAAATCATACTTCCTATAAATAGGACTAGAGCACATACTAACATCGCTAATTGAGATCCACCCATATCAGTTAAAATAGGTAATAAGAATGTACCACATGCAGCTCCAATTCGACTGATAGCTATACAGATACCCATCCCTGTTGCACGAACCTTAACATCAAATAACTCTGAAGGATATGGATAATCCAATACCAATGATGAAGATAAGATCACAGAAAATAGAGAAAAGATACCTAATTTAGCCCACAGTGATATATCTAAGAATACCATTGCAGCTAAAGCAATCGCTGAACTTAAAAAGCTGACAACTAAAAATGAGCGACGACTAATTTTGTTAAAAATCCAAATCCCAATAACTACACCAATTAACATACTTCCGTTATAAAGAATACCTGACATATTGGCATTAGTAACTCCCATACTCTTTAGCAAGATTGGTAAGAAAATACTTATACCAAAAAATGAGAATGCCTGACTAGCATAGAATAATCCACCAACTAATGTTTGGCGACGATATTTCTTACTAAAAAGATGTAGCCATGAAATGTTTTTAACTTTAATGGATAGAAGTCTTTCTGATAATCCCCATTTACTTCCTAAATTACGTTGAATTACTTTTTGAGCCTTAGCATTTTTACCACGACTTGCTAACCAACTTGGAGAAGCTGGAATCTTTGCAAATGAGCGGAATATAGCAGCTATTAATCCAAAAATAAATGATGAGGTAAAACTATACTTCCAACCTTGAGAAAATCCACCTAAATAAGAACCTATTAAGTACGCTAAAATGAAACCTATTGACCAGTAAATTAATAATCTACTTTGCTTTTTACCACTTTCACCAGTTGGTAACCATTCAATTAACAACGCATTACCTACTGTATAATCAATAGCCATCATTAATCCTAAACCTAATCGCAAAAGAAAAATTAAAAATAAATTTGTTACAAATAGGTGTGCTAACGATAGGATTGTAAAAATGTACATATTCAACATCAAAAGCCCTTTTCTTCCGACTTTATCAGCTAAACGTCCCATAAAAATACTACCGAATAACCCAATAAGACCACCAGCACCGATCAAACCAGTCCAAAAGTTAGTCAATGGTAAATATGATCCTGCTTGATCTAAAGCAATACCACTTATTCCAAGTGCATATCCACAAGCAATCTGTCCTAACAAGATTGAAATGTAGACACGCCAGTGAACATCTGAAAATGGCGCCTTCTTGTAATCCTTTTTACTTTGTAATTCTTTTTTGATATATTTCATAAATTAAATATAAGACATAGTGTACGAGTATGTCTTTCCGATTCCTCCTTGTTTCTTTAGATGCAAATTTAACATCTAAAGTTACAGCTGTTTTCATTTTACTCGAGCAATTCTGTATATCTACCGTATCATGATTTCTAAAACTATTGCAAATTTCTAGCATTATTTTTAATTTTATAAAATAAGTTTCTATATACAATATTACCTTTATATAAGGTGATTTCCGTAATTATTAAGAAAATATTAAGATGTACAGTTAGGTTTTACTTAAATAAAAATTATTCATATCTAATGTATATTATTGGATAACTTGTAAGCGTGTAATTTATATAAAAAAGAGAAGCACTTTTACATACTTCTCTTGAAAAATTATTTTTGGATCTGATAGTTTGAAAATAATAATTAAGATTTCAATATTGACTTCTAGACATTATCAGCCTTTTTCTCTTATTCTTGAGTAACAAATTCAGCTAACGCTTCTTTAGCTTCCTTATTTTGAGTTATTTTCGTTTCATAATCAGCTTGTGTTTTGTCATAATCTTTTTGTGCATCTGCTTGATTTTTTTGAGCTTGGGTCAATTTAGTTTGAGCCTCGGTTAATACTTTTTTAGTATCAGCTAGCTCCTCATCATCGCCCACATAATTTCCAAACTGATCTTGTAACTCCTTCAATTTAGCCTGTTTATCTTGCACTGTTGCCTGAACCTTAATCAATTCCTTATTAGCTTTATCTAAAACCTTTTTGGCATGCGCTTTAACCTTTTTTCTGTTCCGCTAATTCAGTTTGTGCTTTCTTCAAAGCCTCTTGTTTTGTAGATATTTCTTGTTTTGCTTTATCGTAATCGGCCTGTTTAGTTTTAATATCTGCCTCTAATTTCGCTATGTTTTCCTTAGCTTTTTGTTCATTTTTTTGATCTTTAGCTAATTTAGTTTATACCTTATCTAAGTCTTCTTTTGCTTGTGCTACTTTTTCTTTAAGTGATGTTAGTTTCTTTTTAGAAGTTTTAAAAACTTTTTTGGCACTAGTTTGCTTCTCTTCAGCATTTGCTAGTTCCTTTTTTAACTTGCTTTTATCTTCCTTAGCGCTAGCTAGAATAGCTTTCTTTACCTGGTAATTAACTTTAGCATCAGCTTTTTATCTGCTTTATCATAGTCAGCTTGCTTTGCTGTTAAATCAGTATTCAAGCTATCCAATTCTTTTTGTGCATTTTTAGCTACTTCTTGATTAACAGTTACCTTGATTTGAGTATTAGCCAAAGCTTTATTTGTTTTATCTAAGTTACGCTTTGCTGTATCTAGGTCTTTTTTCTTATCATCTAAGATTTTTTTAGCTTGTTGTTTGGTTGATTTAGTACTAACTAATATACTTTGCGTATCATTAGTAGCAGCAACTGTTTTAAGTGCCATTTGTTTAGGTTGTAAATCAACATATAAACTAGTTAATTGTACTCGTAAATTAGATGTATCATCTGATGTAGTTTCACTCTTATTTTCTTGAACTTCATTTACATCAGAAGTTTCCCCAGCACTTACCATGCTACTTGAGTCATGAGTCTGATTTTCTTTAGACATACTTATATTTGGGGTAAGTTGCTTGTTATTAGCTACCTTTGAAGTCTCAACTTCGGTTACATTGTTACTATCAGTTGAAAGCACCTCAGCTTGAACACTTTGACTCCTAGCACCTGTCAAAATAATTCCAGCTAATATTGCCGCTGCAAAAATTTCTTTTCTCAAATTTTCCACTCCAATAAACACTTTTTTACTACTATTCACAAGCTAATTTTACCTTTTCTTTCGCATTTATGTCAATATTTTTCTATATTTTAATTATTATTTGACCAAATAAAAAATCCTCTTAGTTCTCTAACTAACAGGATTATTAACTATTCTTTTTTACTAATTTCATAATAGATTTTCTCTTTTTAGTTATGGCTTTTTCTACTTCATCTGCTGGTAGTTCCATTACCGGTTCAAATTCATACTTGACCACCAAGTTTCTTCCTTCAAAGTGATAGCCCAATATTGCTTTAATTTGAACCCAAATTCCAGTCTCTTGATCATAGATATATTCACCAACAACCGATATTTTTCTAAATTCTTCTGGTTCATAGGTTATTTCAGCTTGTGTTGTTATATAATCAGAAGACAAATCAGGAGTACGATATTGCTGCCCTAAACAATCACTCATCGTCATTAGTTCTCCATTTTTACGATTGATCATCACGCGAACAGCTAAGACGTTCAAAATAATAAACATTGATCCACGATAGTTAACAACATCCCCAACCTTAACCACTTCGTTTTTCTTTTTTCTTAATCTAATTTTTTCAATCAATTTAACTCCACCTTTATAAATGAAAAGCTCTGGTGATGTACCAACCAGAGCCTTTACGTAGTTGAGGTATATGGGATGATTTGGTGCACCAATTATCTTCCCAGTTTTTATTATATCACATAAAAAAAGAGCTGAGAACGAACATCTAGCTCTTTTATAAATTATTTTCAAATTTATTCGAATGATTGATTAGTATAAACCACTAATCTTTCCATTTTCATCAACATCCATGCCATCTGCAGCTGGAACTTTAGGTAGACCTGGCATAGTTAAGATATTTCCTGTTAATGCTACAAGGAATTGTGCACCTAATTTTGGTACAAATTCACGCACATGAATCTTAAATCCTTTTGGAGCACCTAAAACTTTAGCATTATCAGACAATGAATATTGTGTCTTAGCCATACATACAGGTAGATGGTTCCAACCTAATTTTTCAAATTGTCTTAATTGACGCTTAGCTTTAGCACTAAATTCAACCCCATCGCCACCGTAAATTTCAGTAACAATCTTGTTGATCTTTTCTTCAACAGAATCATCGCTATTGTAAAGTCTTGTAAATTCTTGATCATTATCACAAGATTCAATAACTGCTTTAGCTAATTCTGTAGCACCTTCTCCACCTTTAGCCCAAACGTCAGCAACAATTGCTCTAGTATCATTTTGTTCACAAAGTTCAACAATCTTAGCTAATTCAGCATCAGTATCTTGAGTGAATTTATTAATTGCCACTACAACAGGAACATTATAACGTTTCATACTTTGGATATGGTTCTTCAAGTTTGCAAAACCTTGTTCAACTGCAGCAACATTTTCTTCATCTAAATTATCCTTAGCTACTCCACCATTCATCTTCAAAGCACGAGCAGTTGCCACAATTACGATTGTATCAGGTGTTTTTCCTAACACTGGAGTTTTAACATCAAGGAATTTTTCAGCACCTAAGTCAGCACCGAATCCTGCTTCTGTAATTGTGTAATCAGCTAAATTCAAAGCTGTTTGAGTAGCAAGAACACTATTACATCCATGTGCAATATTAGCAAATGGTCCACCATGCACAATTGCAGGAGTATGTGCTAGTGTTTGAACCAAGTTTGGCTTGCAAGCATCCTTTAATAACAATGTAATAGCACCTGTAACTCCAAGTTGATCTACAGTTACTGGTTCTTTATCAAAATTGTATCCTATAACAATTTGACCGATACGTTTCTTTAAATCAGAAATATCTTTAGAAAGACATAGAATAGCCATTAATTCTGAAGCTACAGTGATATCGAATCCATCTTCTCTTGGAATACCTTGAGTAGCTCCACCTAAGCCGATTACTACATGACGTAATGCACGATCATTAATATCTAATACACGTTTCCAAATAACACGTCTTTGATCGATGTTTAATTTATTTCCTTGGTAAATATGGTTATCAATCAAAGCTGCTAAAGTATTATTAGCAGTTGTTAATGCATGCATATCCCCTGTAAAATGAAGGTTTATATCTTCCATTGGAACAACTTGAGAATATCCACCACCAGTAGCTCCACCTTTCATTCCCATAACAGGTCCTAATGATGGTTCACGTAAAGCAATCATTACCTTTTTGTTTAATAAACTAAATGCATCGCCCAAACCAACTGTTACAGTAGATTTACCTTCACCTGCTGGAGTAGGGTTAATTGCAGTAACTAAAACCAACTTTCTTTTTGTTTGTTCACGTGCAGAAAGAGGTAAGCTGATTTTTGCTTTATACTTACCGTATTGTTCTATTTCATCAGCAGTTAATCCCACCTTTTGAGCAACTTCAGTTATTGGTAACATTTCACTTTTTTGTGCTATTTCAATATCTTTCAATTTCTGATTCCTCCTTCAAATAATAATTAAAGTATATACTATAATTAAGATTTTGTCATTGTTTTTTACTAAAATATATTTTACAGCAAATAAAAATAGGTATATAACGAATTATACACCTATTTAACCATATTATTATACGCATTTTCTGCAAATCTCTTTGAAACTATCAACCTGTAATCCCGATACTTAGTTTTAATAAACAAGCCATATTTTCTTACTTCAATCTTTTTAATGTCTACTTTCTTTATTTTAAAGTTATTAAAAGGTATCACTGCCCTAAAACTGAGCTCTGTATCACTTAATTCTACCTTTCGTAAAAGCACTTGTATTAACGCTACTAGTACAAATATAATAAAAGTAATAACAGTCCAAATTTGAAAGACTGTAATTTCTAACCATAGTAATAAAGAAAATAACAAAATCATTAATGTAAATGACCAACAAGATATTGATACAGGAATATCTGGTTGATAAAAATATTTCTTATTCATAAAACACACCTCGAGGATTGATAATAATGTTAAAAATATATACAGACGCTGCTACAAACCAAAAGAATCATACTTTCGCTGCAGGAATCTTAATCGTTAAGAACCAGCAACAAACTCAATTAAAATATGACATTTCTGCCACTGATAACCACGAAGCAGAATTTATTGCTGCTATTCATGGTTTTAACTATCTTATTGAAAATTTTCCAGATGAAGATCTAGTCTTTTTCTATTCTGACAGCAAGATTTTAATTGATAGTCTTGAAAAACAATATAGTAAAAGTTATTCTCAAACTCTAGCAGATCTATTAGCACTTCAAGAAAATTTTCCAATTGTCATAAATAACTGGATTTCTGATAAAGAAAACGCTGGGGCTCATACACTTGCTATTCAAGCTTTACATGAGCATTAATTTCTTATCTTCTTTCCCCAGTATTGGAAGAAATCTGTACGTAAGGAACCATTATATAATTTTCTACGTTTAGTAGCTTTTGTTCCATAAAATTGTTCAAATTGTAAGTCACTTGTCAAAATGTACTTACTCCAAGATGTTAATGGTTGGTATAGTTTACCCATTTGTTGATATAGTTGATGTACATGTTCTTTATCACTTAAACGCTCACCATATGGCGGATTAGCTACAATAACACCATTGATCTTATCTGTTTTGAAGTCTTTTACTGCCATTTGCTTGAAGTTAACTATATCTTGGACTCCAGCTTGAACAGCATTTTCTTTAGCAATTTCAATCATACTTCCATCAATATCATATCCAGATATATCTAAATCAATATCTTTCTTGATTGCTGCTTGTGCTTGTTCTCTTGCTTGTTTAATAATGTCTTTATCAACCCAATCCCAGTCTTCAAAGGCAAAATTACGTTTCAAACCAGGTGCAATATTACATCCAATCAAAGCAGCTTCAATTGGAATTGTTCCAGAACCACATACTGGATCTACAAATGGCATTTCAGGATACCAGCGAGCTAATAGAACTAATGCAGATGCCATATTTTCTTTTAGAGGGGCTCCACCTTTATTTACTCTGTATCCACGTTTGAATAAACTGCTACCGGTAGTATCCAATGTAATTAAGACCTTGTCCTTATTAATAGCAACTTCAATTGGATACAATGCCCCTGTCTCAGGTAACTTAGTTCTTCTATGATAGACAGTACTCATTTTAGTAACAATTGCTTTTTTAGTTATTGCTTGAACACTTGGTACATTATGTAAAGTAGATTTTTGAGATTTACCAGCTACTGGAAATTCAGCATCTAAAGGTAGAAAATCTTCCCAGTTTAAACTTTCAACACCTTGGAATAACTCTTCAAAAGTTTTAGCTGTAAATTCACCAACTACAATCTTTATTCTATCTGCTGTTCTTAACCATAGATTTGTTTTAGCGATATCAGCTACGTCGCCATCAAATCTAACTCGACCATTTTCAACATTCACTTTATAACCTAAATGCTTTAGTTCGTTACCAACGATACTTTCTATACCTGCAGCACATGTTGCAATTAATTTAAAGTTCATAATTTATTCCTTTCAATTTACATTTATCTAAAATAAAAAAGCTAGGATAGAAGTTACCTAATATCCTAGCCACCCTGATATGTAAATCTCTATAAGCCACGTTCTGTACGTCATCTAATTCAGGAAAATTAGAATCGGTGGTAATCATCTATCTCCGAGTTAAAAACTCGCCCCCATGATTAGTTCATTTCCGTCATGAAGCGCCCCTACCAAAGTTTGGGTTACCTGCTCGCAGGGTTTACCGCGTTCCACTAATACAGTTTCCTATATTACTTCGTCACTGTGGTACTTTTCAAGACTACTCAAGCATAGCCGAAACCTTAGCTCTTTTGTCTGCCGTCACTACTAAAAGCAGTGCCTTGCCTTATTTTTTCAGCAAGTACGATCACTACAGGCATCTCAGCCTGTGCAAGCTTGGACTTTCCTCAGCCTATATACATAGACCGCGATTACCAGAAATTTACATATATAAATTATTAATTAAAATCGATTTCCACGATTTACATCATCGTTAAGCTGTGCACCAAAAACATGTCGTTCCAAATTGGATAAGCGTTTAAGAATATCCATATTTGTAGATGCATTAGAAGCAGGTCTAGCAGTTGTTCCTGTTTTACCTACTGCAACTTGCTTAGTTAATTCGTCTACCTTTTTCAATAAACGATCATTTTCCATTTGTAAACGTTGATTTTCTTTTGCATAAGTTTCATAATCTTGAATAACGTCATCCAAGAACTCATCAACTTCAATTGAATCGTACCCACGCATTTTTTGTTTAAAATGTTTATTAACAATGTCTTTAGGTGTAAGATTTACATTTTCCATTAAAATGCACCTCATCTACTTAGTAAACTCAACTCATAACAGTTTTTATCATACCATACATTAATAAAAATGCAACCACTTTTCAGTTGATTGCACTTTATTTTACATAAATTTTAGAATTAATAACCTTTTTCAAATGTTGTATTATTTGCAACTTGGTTAATTGAATCCTTATTACCTTGTTGTTGTGCCTTTTGCATTACATCGTTTGCATTAACACTGTCCCAAGGAGTATCACCAAAGCCACCAACTTTTAAGTTGTTTCCATCTGCACTATAAGCAAATAGCAACTTACCGTCAGTACCACTTACAGCGTTATAATTACCCATATTATGAACAGTTAATGAATTAGCATCATTACCCATATAGTAAGCAGCCAAAGCAGCAATTTGAGCAGGTGTTAGTTGTTCATTTACTTCTTGTACCTTTTGGCTAGACTCTGTTGCTACACTTGGAGCTACTGCATTTTCTGCAACATTAGTATTACCAGTAGCAACACTACTGCTTTCTTTTGCCACAGAACTATTTGCACTTGCAACTTGGCTAGTAGCAGTTTGAACATTTGAATTTGTATTTACGTTATTGTTATTATTGCTGTCTACAGAAGAACTTTCTGCTACTACACTACTTTCATCAACTGCTTTAGCAGTAATTTTCTTTTCTTTTTTGCTAGTAGAACTACTCTTAACTTCTGTTTTTACGTTACTTGAATGACTAGTTGTATTAGGAGCACTACTTGTATTACTGCATCCCACTAATACCATTGCACTTAACATTGTGATACCTAAATAAATTACTTTTTTCATAGCTCATCCCTCGATTCTGTATATTACGATTGTTAATAATTGGATAAATTCTAATAAATATCTTACAAGTATATTGTAACTCATTTATCCACATAATGAAACCTTTTTGTAATATTTATTTTATAAAAGTAATGTAAACCCTTTAATATTACATAAATTAAAAAGATCGATCAGCGTTAATTGTATCAATTACACTAATCGATCTTTATTTTACAAGTTAAATAGCTTTTGACTAAGTTCTAATTCCTCTTTAGTATTTCTGGAATTTTCAAACTTCACAGAACCCTTTTCTGTCTTATCACTTAGTAAGTTACTCTTTTCCAATAAATGCTTAGTTTCTCTAGCAGCACCTTCTCCACCATCGACAATAAACGTATCATCGCCCATAATCTTTTGAATTACCTTTTTGGCAAATGGAAAATGTGTGCAGCCAAGCACAATGGAATCTGAATCTTTATAAGGACTTAATAATTTTTGTAAATATGTTTCTAATTCAGGAGAATCCACATCACCTGATTCAATAAACTCTACTAAATCTGGTGCAGGAATTTTTCGAATATCTGCCTTTGTAACATATTTATTCATCAAGTCATTAAATTTCTTTTCTTTTAATGTTAGTGGTGTTGCCATAACACCTACTTTAGAATCTTTTTTATGTTCTACTGCTGGCTTTAGAGCTGGCTCTAGTCCAACGATAATTAAATCCGGATATGCTGCTCTCAATTCCTTAATTGCCGCACTCGTAGCAGTATTACATGCCACAACAATTGCTTTACAATTATATGATAGCAAATGCTCTACTTTCTCAAATGATAATTTTTGGACTTCTTCTACCGTCTTAATACCATAAGGTGCATTAGCAGAATCACCAAAGAATATATAATCTTCATTCGGCATTATTTTAACTAATTCACGTAATACCGAAATTCCTCCCATACCAGAGTCAAAAACTCCAATAGGGGCATCTTTTTTATTAGTCATTATTAACTACCTTCCTAGAAAAAAGTTCTAGTTAATTTTAGCACACTCTGGCTAAATTACATAGATGTATTACTTTCTAGCTTGAACGTAATCTTTTATTCTTTTAACGGCTTCTACTAAGTTTTCCATACTTGCAGCATAGCTCATTCTTACATATCCTTCTCCACCTGGTCCAAAAGATACACCTGGAATAAGTGCTACTTTAGCTTCTTTAGCCAAATCTCTAACAAAGTCCCATGAGTTTTGAGGACAATTAGCTGGAATTTTAGCAAAGATATAGAATGCACCATCAGGACTTGCAATTTCAAAGCCCACTTTTTGTAATTCTTCTATAATGAAATCTCTACGCTTCAAATATTCTTCTTTCATAGGCACTGCATCATCAAAGCCATTTGTAACAGCTTCTAATGCTGCATATTGTGCATTAGTAGTAGGTGCAGTTACCATGTATTGATGAGATTTTACTACTTGATCAATAAAGTCTTGAGGCCCTAAGATAAAGCCAATTCTCCAGCCTGTCATCGCATGAGATTTGGATAATCCACTAATTAAAATTACATTATCAGGGATTAATTCAGCTAAAGAAACGTGTTTGCCCGTATATGTTAATTCAGCATAAATTTCATCGCTTAATACCCAAATATCATTTTCTTTAATCACTTCTGCTAATTCTTCTAATTGTTTTCTATTGTATGTAACACCTGTTGGATTAGAAGGATAGTTCAAAACAAGGCATTTAATATTTTTATCCTTATTATCTGCAATAACCTTGCGTAATTTATCGGCAGTCAAGACAAAATTATCTTCACTTGTATCCATTAAAATATAATTACCATGATTTAAATTACTAATTGGTAAATATAGTGGAAAAATAGGTGTTGGTACTAACACAGTATCATCTGGATTTAAAATAGCTTGTAAACTTGCATTAATAGCTTCAGTTGCGCCAACTGTAATAACAACTTGTGTCCCACTGTAATTCAAATTATATTTTTTATTAAAATACTTAGCTGTTTCTTCTCTTAATTCCATAAAACCAGCATTAGGAGTATAGTGAGATTTATTATCCTCAATTGCCTTAATTGCAGCTTTTTTTACATGTTCAGGCGTATTAAAATCTGGTTCTCCTAATGTTAACTTAATAATTCCCGGAATTCCACTTACATCTGAATCAAATTGGCGGATATCTGATACAGCAATTTTCTCAACTTCTCTATTAAAACTTCTTGACAATTAAATCACCTAACTTTATAGAATTATTAGAAAAATTATACCATAATTACAAACTATTTTTAATTAGCAACTATGATTTCTGTTTTATCTGTAAACATTGCTCTTTGTTCTGGAGTAAGAGCCTTATCTGTAATAAACATTGAAATCTTGTCTAGTGGGCAAATTCTGTAATAAGACTTATTTACAAATTTTTGATGTTCAGCAACTAAAATTACTTTTCTAGCTCTACTTACTGCCAAACCAACAATCTCTGCATCGCCTTGATCTAACAAATAAGCACCATTTTCATCAATACCAGATGCTGCAATAAATGCTGTATCAAATGCAATATCATGCAATTCTTGCATTGCAAGATTAGAATAGAAATATCTATTTTCGTGATTTAAAGTACCACTCAAAACCTTAACTGTTACCTTACTGTTCTCAGCCAATGCAATACAATTGTCTAAAGAGTGAGTTACAATGGCTACTGGCATATTAATACTTTGACATGTCCTTAATAAAATAGTAGATGAATCTACAAAGTATACATGATGTGGCTTAAAATATTTTCCTGCTTCCATTGCGATTTTTGTTTTAGATTTAGTAAAACGTGATAATCTACTTTGGTAATTAGGCACACTGCGTCCAAAATCTAGAGGTAAAATTCCTCCATGAGTTCGTTTAACTTCTCCCTTTTTAGTCAGTAACACTATATCTCGTCTAGCTGTATCTTGTGAAACCCCAAATTCGGTCATGATGTCTCTAGTTGAGAGTTCTTGTCTTTCTTCTAAAAGTTGTTTTATCAACTCTATTCTTTTTTCTTGGCTCAACTTCATCGCTCCATTCAATTTATTTCAATATAATTATAACTCTATATTTAAGTAATTTAAACCCTTACAATAAGGATATATCTTTATTTGCAATTAATTTATTCTAATAAAAAATACCTTATAGCTATTAGCTCTCTAACCAATAACTACAAGGTACTTTAAAAAATATATTTTATCTAATTTAATTAAAATGCAGCTTCCAATGGAGGAACAACTTGTTTCTTACGTGAAACTACGCCTGGTAAGTCCATCTTGTCGTCTTCCAACTTCTTATCGAATGCTTTTTCAACTACATCTTTAGGTTCACCTACTACTAATAAACGTGTATTTGAATCTAAAATATTTGTTACCATTAATAAGAATAAGTCGTAGCCTTCTTCTGCATTTTGCTTTTCAATTGCTGCACGCAAAGCAGTTTCTCTAGCAAATACTTCATCTAAGTCAACTGTGTTAACTTGGTCTACACGTACTGTCTTACCACCCATTTCAAATGACTTAGCATCTGCAGAAATTAATTCTTCTTCTGTTTTACTTGAAAGGTTTGTTCCAGCTTTTAACATTTCCAAACCATATTCTTCATAGTTTACACCTGCAATTTCAGCTAATTCTTTCACAGCAGCAACATCTTCATCAGTTGTTGTTGGTGATTTTAATAATAATGTATCAGAAATGATAGCTGATAACATTAAACCAGCTAATTTAGCAGGAACTTCTACATTATTTGCTTTGAATTCTTTGTAAATTACAGTACTTGAGCATCCCAATGGTTCTGCATGGTAGTACAATGGTGCAGCTGTTTCAAAGTTTGCAATACGGTGATGATCTACAACATGTGTTACAGTTAATTCCTTAATGTCATCAACACTTTGTTGGGCTTCATTATGATCAACTAACATTACAGCTTCTACTTCATTTTTTGCAGTTGTAATTACACGTGGATATTCTTCCTTGAAGTAATCTAACACAAATTTTGTTTCTTCGTTAGGTGTGCCTAAAGCAACTGCTTCAGTATCAGCACCTAATTTATTTTGTAAATATGAGTATGCTTTAGCTGCTACAATAGCATCTGTATCTGGATTCTTGTGTCCAAAAACTAATTCTTTCATGAATAAAGAACTCCTTGTTACTTAATTATTTTTTGTTAATCTTTGTTAACCTACTAATATAATCTTCTTCTCGTAGATAATTGTCAATCTCTTTTAAGAAATTAGAAATTCTTGGTATTTGATCTTTTCCTTTTCTAAAGACAAATGACAAATCAAAGCTAATGCCTGGTTCCAATAATGCTTGCTTCATAATACCATCTTGATTATGTGCTACTACAAATGACATTGGCAAAGCAGTACATACACCAGTTTGAGCTGCAAAATTAAAAATTTGACCTGGTGTCGCAAAGTAAGAAACACTATTTGGTGCATCTAACATTGCATTTTTATAGGCTTCACTTATGCTTTCATTTAGATAATATTCAGGTGGATATGTAACCCATGGATGTTGTAACGTATCTTTTAGATTAATTTTCTTTTGTTTAATCTTATTATCGTTATGTAAAAAGATTAAATCTTCTTGGCAAATACGTTTAGATTCATAAGGTTTCCAATTTTTAATACTTTCATCAGGCAAATACATAACTGCCAAATCAATTGTATTATTTTCTAATCTTTCCCAAATTTCCTTACGTGTAAGCATATGTGTTGTTAACTTAATACCATTATGTTCACGATAATAAGCTGTAGCAAACTGACTAATAACACTGTCTTCAATTGAAGCTAAAATACCTATATTAATTTCGCCTTGTGTTGCACTTGTTGACATTTGTATCTCATCAGTAGCTTGGTTCAATGTTTCATAAATCTGATGTGTAGCATCCAACATTGTGTAACCCGCATCAGAGAGATGTAATTTCTTACCTACTGAGTAAAATAATGGTGCACCTACTGTTCTTTCTAACTTTTTAATTTGTTGAGTAAGCGCTGGTTGGGTAATCCCTAATATCTGAGCTGCTTGTGTGTAACTCATTGTCTCAGCAAGTTGCAAGAAATAACTCAATGTTTTAGAAGAAAAAATATTCTCTTGTTTTGTTTTCATATCATTATCCTTTCGCAAATCCATACGGGACTTATCAACTTATAATTTAATACCTATTCTTATTATACATTAAAATATAAAAAAATATAGTCCTTTATTTGCGAATTCGATAATTATTTTAACCAATTTTCAGGATCTTTTCTCCATGCATGTAAGATTTCTTTTTGTTTTTCTTCAATGTAGTCATTTTCTTCTGCAACTTCAATCAGTTCTGTATAATTTGTCAATGTAGCATATGATAAATTATATGCCTTAAAGTTATCGTCTAATTTACTTAATTGATAACTGAAAATACCACATACTCCCAATACATCTGCACCTTCGTTTTTAGCTGCATCAACTGCTTTTAACACACTTCCACCTGTTGATAATAAGTCATCAATTAACACTACTTTTTGACCCTCAGCTAAAACACCTTCAATTTGCTTTCCACGTCCATGATCCTTTGGCTTAGAACGTACATAAATCATAGGTAGATTTAATTCTTCAGCAATCCATGCAGCATGAGGAATACCAGCAGTTGCAGTTCCTGCAATAACCTCTGTTTCTGGATACTTTTCTCTAATAATATCAGCAATTCCTTTAGCAATTCTCTTTCTTACTTCTGGATAGCTAATTGTTAATCTGTTATCACAATAGATTGGAGATTTAATTCCACTTGCCCATGTAAAAGGTTCTTCTGGTGATAAAGTTACAGCCTTAATACTTAATAAATCTTTTGCTACTTGTTTCATTATTTTCCCCTCCATAATTTTGTAACTAATCTATAACTATCTAAAGGATTTGCAGCTTTAGTAATTGCACGTCCTACAACAATACCACTTGAATGATTACGTGCAGCAGCATCTGGTGTCATTACACGCTTTTGATCACCAACATCGCCACCTGCTAATCTAATTCCTGGAGTTATTCTCAAGAAATCATCGCCTGTTAACTTATAGATCATATCAGATTCTTCTGCTGAACAAACAACTCCGTCTAGGCCAGATTTTTGAGCAATCTTAGCATAGTTTTCTACACTTTCTTTAAGTGAGATTGATAATTTTTGTTCATTTTTTACCATTTCTTCATCAGTAGAAGTTAATTGTGTAATACCCAAAATCTTAGTGTTAGTATCTCCATTAGCTCCATCTAACAATCCTTCTTTAGCAGCAATTAGCATTTCACTACCACCAGAAATATGAACTGTTGTAAGTTTGACACCAAGTTTTCCTATAACTTTCATTGCTTGCTTAACAGTATTTGGAATATCATGTAATTTCAAATCTAGAAATACATCATGTCCTTCACTGATTAATTCTTTAACCATATCAGAACCTTCACTATAGAAAAGTTCCATCCCCACTTTTACAAATAACTTTTCGTCTTCAGGAAACTTTTTCAAAAATTCAAAAGTTTTCTCTTTATCCGGAAAATCCAAAGCTATTATTGGTCTATCGTATTTCATAATTTTCCTCCTGTATAATTCCATTCTGTTATTTTTATATTCAAATTGTTTAATTCAGATTTTAAGTCCTCAGATAATTCTTCTGGTTTTTTCAAACATAGAGTTTCTGGATTACATTTTCTTGTAATTTCAGCTATAACTTCATATGACAACGGTTCAAAGAAAGTTGTAATTGGCAAAGATAGACTAAAAGCCAATGTATCTGGAGAATTTGAAATTAAACTTACATCTAATCCAGAATTTGCTAATATCAATAGCTGCTGATTATTGGCAAAGCTTCGATTGGATAAACTTTCAACCCCATCAATTAGTAAAATATCTGCTTTACTTTCCTCCAACTCATCCTCTTCTTCGTATGTTGCATAAAAGTATGATACATTAGCATCTAGCGTCCCTGCGACTCCATCTATCTTCTTATATGTCGGTCTTATCGCCAAATCATTACGTATTTGTTCTATTTTATCTACCTGAATATTCCATAATTTAGCTAACATTTTATCACTGATTCCAAGTTCCTTTGCTTGTCGAATGCTTTTCTCACTTGGTTCAGCATTTTTTATATTTTCTATGAAATCAATTAATTTGTATATTGTATATAAGAACTGCGCATCAATCTTAGTTAACTCACTAATTTCACCAATTGTATATCCACGTCTAAAAGCTTCTGCAATTATGAATAAACGATTTGCTTGAGGGTGAACTAAGTTTTCTTCTAATTGAAAATCATCAATATTCAAAAACTGGGTTAGCATACTATCAATTCTTTCATTAGTCATTGACTCAATAGCTTTCATTAGCGCACTTTCCAATGATCTACCGAAAGCAACTATTTGTCCCTTTGCCTGTCTTCTAGTCCCTAACCTCTTAGCTTGACCTTTGGACCAATTTGGAACCTTAACGGCTAAATAATCCATTATTGGTTCACTAGCAGCTGTAAGATTTGAAAATCCAGTTCTTCTAATTGCATCTAGGCGTATTCCAAGTGAAATTTTAGTAATAATATCAGCTAATGGATATGCTGTAATCGCAGAGATCAGAACCGAAGATCTATTAAAAGATGGATTCATTTCTAATATGTAATACGTATCTCTCAATGAATCAAACGCTATTCGAATATTGCAACTTCCAACTATATTAAACATTCTTGCTAATCGCAATGAAACAGTTCGAAGTTTCTGAAATTCCTGATCATCTAATGTTTGAATCGGTGCTACTACCATTGAGTCAGCTGAATGTATCCCAACAGCGTCAATATTTTCAAATGCCCCAACCAAAATACAGTTATCATAACTATCCCTGACAACCTCTAATTCTAATTCCTTATACCCAGTTACACTTGCTTCTATCAGACAATTACTTATTGGCGATTCTTCAAATGCTCGATTTACATTAACTATTAGTTCTCTTCTATTGTTACACAAATCTCCACCAGGTTTATTAGTCGTTGCTGAAGCTCTGACAATTACTGGATAATTATATTCACTAGCAAAGTCGATTGCTTCTTCTATATTTGTTATTTTCTTAGAGATTGGCGTTGGAATTCTTTCTTCATTAAGTAAGTTACTAAATTTTTCTCTATCAAACATACTACTTAATGATGCTAAATCTGTTCCCAAAATTTTTACATTTAGAGCGCTTAGTAAACCATCCTTTGCTAGCTTTATACATGCATTTATTCCTGTTTGCCCACCAAAAATCGGAATAATGGCATCTGGTCTAGTTTTAGTAACTATGTCTGCTAAATTATCAGCTGTCATTTTCATACTATAGAATTCATCTAATAGCTCTGACATCTGACTTTCATTAATTCTAGGAGCAACTAGAATTGGTTTATATCCTTGTTTGCTTAGTGTATAAATTGCACTTAAAGCCCCACTATTATATGAGCCTAAGACAATAATTTTTTTATTTTGACTCTCTAATAGCATTTATCTTATCCTTCCTTATGTCAATTAAATGCATAAAATCATAGAATACATCTGTTCCATCACTAGGACCTGGAGCTCCTTCTGGTTCAAATTGAACAGAAAAAGTTGGATATTTTCGATGCTTAATACCTTCAATCCACCCACTATTTAAATCTTTGTGAGTTACAATTAAGTTATCTTTAGGTAATGAACTTTCATCGACTATGTAACTATGATTTTGTGCAACTGTTATAATTCTGCCAGTTGCAATTTCAATAACCGGAAAATTCAATCCTCGATGTGCACGTGGTAATTCCTTTACTTTAGCTCCATTTGCAATAGCCAATAATTGATGTCCTAATCCTATTGCAAATGTCGGATAATTAGCCTGAATTTGTCTAATTGTTTCAAATGAATCTTCTAAAGTATATGGGTTTCCAGGTCCATTGGATAATAGCACACCATCCGGACAAAGATTTTTAATTTCTTGAAATGTCGCAGTGTATGGAACAATAATTGTATTGCAATTCATACGTGATAATTGACGCAATACACTATGTTTTACCCCATAATCAACTAAGACTATATTTCTTCCGGTATCAGGATTAGGATATGGTTTACTAGTAGAAACCATATCTACTAATTGGTCAGTTAATACAGTTGCATGTAATTGATCAAAAGCATGTTCTAGATCGTTTTCAGCGTCAATAATACTTCCTTTCATTATTCCATTATGTTTTGACAAAATTCTTACTAATTTTCGTGTATCAATACCATAAATTCCAGGAATATCTTGATTCTTTAAGTAATCTGAAAATGACTGTGGACTCGACACATTCATGCTATCAGTGTATGTATGACAAACGACACCTTTACAGACTGGTTGCAATGATTCTAAATCATCAATGTTTGTCCCATATGTTCCCAGTACAGGTGTCGTAAAAACAATTATTTGATTTGCATACGTTGGGGATGTGACAACCTTTTGATAACCAGTCATTGCAGTGGTTAATACCACCTCACCAGTTGAATTTATTTGTGAACCAAAACCTTCTCCTAAAAATGTACTACCATCTTCTAGAATAAGTAATCGTTTCAAAAGCCTCACTCCCAACATGATATTATTCACAACTATTATTATAGCGTATCGATAAAAAAGGTTAAATATCCATTCTTATCTTTTTCTCATGTTCAGCTTCACTAGCTGCTTTCTTTGGTAAAATTAAGTTTAAAACAATTCCAAAGATTGTTGATAGAGCAATACTTGTAAGTTGGAAATTACCTAACTTCAAATAAGTACCACCGATTCCGACAACCAAGATAACAGCTGTAATAATCAAATTTCTTTTTGCTTCAAAGTTTATTTTATTATCAACTAAAATTCGTAATCCATTTGCAGCAATCATACCGAATAACAGGAATGAAATACCACCAATTACAGGAGTTGGAATAGATTGAATCAAAGCAGCAATCTTACCACAAAAACTGAATAAAATAGCAAAGAAAGCAGCTCCTGCAAGTACCCAAACACTATGAATCTTTGTCATGGCTAACACACCAATATTTTCACCGTAAGATGTTGTTGGAGGTCCACCAACGAAACCAGCAATTACACTAGATAAACCATCACCTAGCAATGTACGGTGTAGTCCCGGATTCTTAAAGAAATTACGCTTAGTTAATTTATTTAAAACCATAACGTGTCCCATGTGTTCAGTCATAGTAACAAAAGCAATTGGTGCCATTCCAATAATTGCTCCTGGATACCACTTAAAGTCATAGTTAACAAACATTACGTCAAATGCAGGTAAGGATAACCATTTTGCTGCTGCTACACCTGATAAATCAACAATTCCCATGAAAACAGCGAAAATGTAACCTACAATTATACCTAAAAGCACTGGAATCATACTTGAGAATCCACGTAAGAACATGTTGAAGATAATTGTTGCAACTAAAGTGAAAATTGCTACTCCAAAGTATTTAAGATCATAATGGTTATTATTGAACATTGCATCGTTAGCTGCAGTTGTAGCTAATGATAACCCAATAACTATAACGATAGGACCTACAACAACTGGTGGTAAAACCTTGTCTACCCATTGTGAACCAAATTTTTCTATGATCAAGGAAACAATAACATAAACTAAACCTGCTGCAATTGCCCCCTGACCTACTGCAGGATATCCCTCAGATTTCATCAAAGCCTGCATTGTCATGATGAAGGCAAAACTTGATCCTAAGTATGCTGGAATTTTGGCTCTTGTACAAAGAATATATACCAAAGTACCTACCCCAGAACTAAACAAAGCAATACTTGGATTCATACCAATTAATAAAGGTACTAAAACAGTTGAACCAAACATTGTAAACAAATGTTGGACTGATAGAAGTAACCACTGAGGGAAAGTCGGTTTATCTTGAATATCAAGGATTGCCTCAGGGTTTCTGAATTTCTCGTTTTTCATGATTAAATTAGCCTCATATCTTTATTTTATAGTTTCTTTAATTCGATTCCATCTTTTCCATCAACTTCGTCTACATAAACTGCTACTTGTTCATCCATAGCAGTTGGAATATTCTTACCAACAAAATCTGCTCTAATTGGTAATTCACGATGTCCTCTATCTACTAATACAGCTAAATTAATCTTCTTAGGTCTACCAATATCCATTAAAGCATCTAAAGCAGCTCTAATTGTTCTTCCTGTAAATAACACGTCATCGACCAAAATCACATGCTTGTCTTTAATATCAAAACCTAAATCTGCTTCATTTACTACTGGATCTTGTGCTAGTGATGCATCATGTCTGTCATCACGGTAAAGTGTAATATCTAATTGTCCAACAGGAACTTCAGCATTTTCCAATTGTTTCAATCTATCAGCTATTCTTTGTGCTAGATAAACACCTCTTGTCTTAATCCCTACTAGAACTAAATCATCAATTCCTTTATTTTTTTCAATGATTTCATAAGTCATTCTAGTTAGCGCACGCTTCATCGCCATTGAATCATAAATTTGTTTTGCCATTAAAATCATCCTCCTTAAATATTTCGAGCCATTAACTATTGCTTAGCTGAAAAAATAAAAGGACTAGAACAAATCAGTCCTAGTCCGCGTATTAATTTCATTTTTATATTAATATACACTATAAGCTTAAATAAGCATTATACCTTTTCAGCCTCACGGGACTAGTTTAAAGGACTCTATTCTTCTTAAACTAAGATACTGTAAAAGCTACCGTTTGTCAAGCGATTCTAATAGCTTTTTGAAGTTTTCTGGCAGTGGCGCTGTGAATTCTAAGTATTCATTTGTTCTTGGATGAACAAAACCTAGTTTCTCAGCATGTAAAAATTGGCCACTATTTCCTAATGTCTTTCTCGGACCATACAATTGATCTCCAACTAAAGGATGCCCTATATATTTCATATGAACTCTAATCTGATGTGTTCGTCCAGTTTCTAAGACACATTTAACTAAAGTATAATCACCATAACGTTTCAAAACTTCAAAGTGGGTTACTGCATTTCTTCCATCCTTAACTACTGCTTGCTTCTTACGATCAACTTTACTTCTCCCTAGTGGTGCATCAATAGTACCACTATCTTCTTTGATGTTTCCGTGAACTAAAGCTACATACTCACGTGTATTAGTCTTATCTTTTAATTGCTTTGCTAGGCTTTGATGTGCCATATCATTTTTAGCAACCATTAATAATCCTGAAGTATCCTTATCTATTCTATGGACAATACCTGGACGATAAGTACCGTTAATAGTAGATAATGGTGAATGGTACAATAATGCATTTACTAGAGTATGTTCAAAATGTCCAGGAGATGGATGAACAACCATTCCTTGAGGCTTATTTACAACAATTACATCATCATCTTCATAAACAATATCTAACGGAATATTTTCAGGTTCTAAAGATAATTTCTTTACTTCTGGCTTATCAAAAGTTATTTCATCGCCTAAATTAACTTTATAATTAGCTTTTTTCACATCTCCATTTACCTTGATATTTCCATCGTCAATCATCTTCTTTAATTGAGATCGAGTATAATCTGTAAAAATATTAGTAACAACTTTATCCAATCTACCAGTCTTATCTGCTAATACTTTATAATCACTCATCTTTTTCATCCTTTATCAATGCTATTATTACTATAATTACACCAAACGTTAGACACATATCTGCTACATTAAAAATTGGGAAATTCATAAATAATGTTTCAAACATATCAACAACGTAACCTAAACGAATTCTATCAATAAAATTTCCTAACGTACCAGCAATTAATAACGAAATTGCCGACATATACAAGTTATCATTTCTCAATTTCCAGAAGAAATATCCCATCATACCTAGAGCAACTATTGTAATGACTGTAAAGAACCATTGCTGTCCACTTAGAACACTCCAAGCAGCTCCATCATTTCTAACATTTGTTAAAGCTAAAACATTAGGTAAAATTACTTGGCTGGTTCCTAATTTAATATTTGCAGAAATCCAGAACTTTAGACCCTGGTCTGCAATAATCAAAATAATAATCATCGGTATATATAACCACATTGTAGATTACACCTTTCCTATCAAAAATGAGTCATATAACCTCTAAGTAATATGACTCAAGTTAATTTACTTCAATATATCCGACAAACTGTATACCAATCTATCTGCATTATAATCTTGATGAAGTAGCTTATCCGGATCAAATAGAATTCCCGACATTCCAGCATTATGGCCTGCTGCGATATCAAGTTCTCTATCTCCAACCATCACTGATTCTTCAACTTTTAAATTATACTTATTAACCAAGTATAACAAAGATTCTGGATCCGGCTTACGAGCAAAATCATTATCTGCAGTTACAAAATCATCAAAATAAGACCAAAGATTATCTCTTTTTAAAATATTCAATGCACTACTGTCGCGATGTGTTAGTAAAAAGTTTCTACCACCATTTTCTTTTATCTTACGACAAACATCTGCAGCACCATCAAAGAGACGCATTTTATCTTGATATTGTTCTTCAAAAGAATGATACATTTGACGTAGCTTTGGTATGTCTAGATTTTCGCCATATAACTTAAAAGCTTTTCTAACAGAAGCCTCGCGCATAATTTTATAGACTTCTTTACTATCTAACTCTATTTCTTGAGTTTTCAAAGTTTCTACAAATGCTCGAACCATACCAGGATAGCTGTTGTATAAAGTTCCATCAAAATCCCAAAAATAATTCTTATACTCCATACTCTTATTCCTCATCAGTATCATACATAATTGTTACAGGTCCATCATTAACTAATGATACCTGCATATCAGCTCCAAAAATTCCAGTTTCAACTTGTACACCTGATCCGCGTAACTTTTCGTTAAACTTATCATAATTCTTGCTAGCTATATCTGGATTTTGGGCTCTTGTAAAGCTAGGTCGGTTTCCCTTACGAGTTTGTGCATATAAAGTAAATTGCGAAATAGACAAAATACTACCTGATACTTGCTGTAAGTTTAAATTCATCTTATCATCAGCATCACTAAATATTCTAGCGTTTAAAACTTTTCTTGCTAAATATTCAATTTCCTTATCGCCATCATTTTCAGTAAAACCTACTAATAACAATAATCCTTGTCCGATTTCACCATTTACGTTTCCATCTATTTCAACCGATGCTTGCTTTACTCTTTGCAATAATACTCTCATTTAAACAACACCCTCTAATGTATTGGACGTTTAACCATATAAACATCCGGAATATTCTTTATTCTATCAATAATTCTTTGGAGATGTTCCTTATCTTTAACACCAATCGTAGCAGAAATATTTGCCATCTTATTATGATCAATTCGTCCATTTACAGAATTCAAACTCTTAGTGTTATTGTTGATTGCTTGAAGTATATCATTTAACAAGCCATCTCTATTATATCCTTGAACTTCTAAATCAGCATTATAGTAAGCTCTATCGTCAGGTAAGATATTCCAAGATACATCTATCAATCTAGTTCCCTGGCTTTCGGCTGCTTTCACATTAGGACATTCAACTCGATGAACAGAAACTCCACGACCCTTAGTAATATATCCAACAATGTCATCACCTGGAACTGGATTACAACAATGACTTAATCTAACAAGCAAATTATCAATACCTTCAATTAAGATACCACTTTCTTGCTTAGGTTTCTTATTTTCCTTTGTATCATTATTAATTTCTTGATGATTTTCCAATAATGCCTTTTCTTCTTGACGCTTTCTATCATCGTCGGCTTTCTTTCTAAGATCTGCTGTTAAAATGTTAACAATTCCAACTGGTGCAGTATCACCAGAACCAATGGAAGCATACAAATCGTTGGCTTTCTTAAATTGCTTTTTCTCTAAGCATTTAGCCATATTATCATTTAAAACATCTTTAGCATTATATCCTGCATTGGTTAATTCTTGAACTAATATTTCTCTACCTTTTTCAACATTTTCTTCACGATCACGTTTCTTGAAAAAGTGTTTAATTTTATTTCTAGCCTTGCTTGTGTGTACTAAATCTAACCAGTCTTGACTAGGACCTGCAGAATTTTGTGAAGTTAAAATATCTACAATATCCCCGTTCTTCAATTGATAGTCAAGAGGTCGAATCTTACCATTAACCTTTGCTCCAGTTGTATGAGCACCAATTTCAGTATGGATACTATATGCCATATCCAATGGGCCTGAGCCTTTTGGTAATTCAAACACATCACCTTTAGGAGTAAAGACATAAACTCGATCACTAAACAAGTCACCTTTAACACTTTCCATAAATTCGGAAGCATCGTTTGACTCTTTTTGTAATTCTATAATTTCTTTAAACAAGTTCAATTTCGTTCCAGTAGTTGTTTGAGGAACTGCATCTTTACGTCCTTCTTTATATGCCCAGTGTGCAGCAATACCATATTCAGCCACGCGATGCATTTCTTCAGTTCTTATTTGAACTTCAAAAGGTCTACCATTAGGGCCGATGACTGTTGTATGCAAAGATTGATACATATTAGCTTTAGGCATAGCAATATAGTCTTTAAAACGACCTGGCATTGGTTTCCAACGAGTATGGATAGCTCCTAAAACTGCATAACAATCTTTAATGCTCTTTACAATTACACGTACTGCAGAAAGATCATATATTTGACTGAATTGCTTATGTTGATCTCTCATCTTTCGGTAAATTGAATATATGTGCTTAGGTCTACCATATATATCATATTCAATATTCAATTCTGCGATTGCTTTCTTAATTTCAACAATCACTTCATCAATATAATGAACTCTTTCTTCACGTTTAGAGTTCATCAAATGTACAATACGATAATATTGTTGAGGATTTAGATAACGCAAAGACATATCTTGTAATTCCCATTTAATTGTACTAATACCTAATCTATCAGCTAATGGAGCATAAATTTCAAGGGTTTCATTTGCTATTCTTCTTTGCTTATCTGGTCTTAAATGACTCAAAGTTCGCATATTATGTAACCTGTCAGCTAGTTTAACAATAATTACGCGTAAATCTTTAGACATCGCCAACAATAATTTACGATGATTTTCAGCTAACTGTTCTTGATGAGATTTATATCTTATTTTGCTTAACTTTGTTACACCATCTACAATAACTTCTACATCTTTTCCAAATAATTCACCAATATCTCCTAGTGTAACCTTTGTGTCTTCAACAACATCATGTAAAAAACCAGCACTAACAGTTTCTGGATCCATTTTTAAGTTTGCTAAAATTCCGGCAACTTGAATTGGATGGATTATATAAGGTTCACCAGATTTTCTAACTTGCTCACTGTGAACATAAGTGGCAAATTCACACGCTTTCTCAACAAATTTAACATGATTTTCATTCATGTATCCTTTGCACATATCAATTACATCTTGAGCTGACCAAATTGTTTCTTTTTTCATAAATCTCACCTCAACACCCAATAATTTTTTCAACTAATCTCAACTTAACTCCAAAGCAAATGATAAACTTGCTAAAAAATATAATGGTGCAGTTTCTGCTCGCATAATTCTTGGACCTAAACCAGCTAAAATAAAGCTATTTGCTTCTAAAAATTCTATTTCTTTTGGAGAAATTCCACCCTCAGGACCAAAAATAGCAATGATATCGCTAGGTTTCTTATTTAAAATCTTAAACAAGTTTCCACTTTCACCTTTTTTAGCTGACTCTTCATATGCAACAATTCTAGCATCATTTTTTTCAAAATCTATATCCTTCAGCTTTTCTACAAAAGTTACTTCAGGAATTTTGGTTCTATGAGACTGTTCCGCTGCACTTCTTGCAATTTTTTGTAATCTTTGTACTTTCTTGCTACTTCTTTTTCTATCCCATTTTGCAACAGAATAATCACCTATAAAAAAGATAAATTTAGTAGCACCCATTTCAGTACCTTTTTGTACTATCCAATCAGCTTTATCATTTTTAGATATTCCACAAGCAATAGTAACATTTGATGGAAGTTCTACATCTGATGGAATAACCTCGACTGAAGTTGCTTCTGCTTTTCCATCTTCGATTTTTGTAATTTCCATCTTATGGACAACTTCTGCATCATCAACTAATTCAAAAGCATCTCCAACTTTCATCCTCAAAACCTTAATTGCATGTTTATAAATTTCTGGTGTGAGTTGATATTCAGTTGTAATCTTAGAATCAGCAAAATATCGTTGCATTAAATGTCCTCCTTAGCTGGTTTATGTGCAATAATTGAGTACCAATCTTTTTTATTCAAAATTTCATCTACAACAAAACCATTTTGTTCTAATTCTGTTAAGATTAATTCTTTCTTATCATTTATAATACCAGATGTAATGAAGATACCACCATCTTTAAGATTTGACTTAGCTTGAGGAATTAATGGAACTATAATTTCTGCTAGAATATTAGCTACTATTATATCTACATTCTTATGTATACCTTCTAATAAATTGTTAGGTTTAACTTCGATATTATTGCTAATTGGATTTAGCGCAAAATTTTCTTTAGCAGCTGTAACAGCATTATCATCAATATCATAAGCATATACCTTATCAACACCAAAATGTCTTGCTGCTATACTTAAGACACCAGATCCTGTTCCTACATCAATCATACTCTCATTACCTCGTACAGATGTTTCCAATGCCTGTAAAGCCAGTTGAGTGGTAGGATGTGTACCTGTTCCAAATGCTCTACCTGGATCTAATCTTATTAAAATCTCATCTTCTTGTTCTTTTTGATATTCTTCCCAGCTTGGTACAATTGTTAGATACTTAGTCAATCTAACCGGATGATAGTATTTCTTCCATAAATCTACCCAAGCATCATCTTGTAAATTAGTCAATGATACTTTAGCTTCTCCTGGATTCAGACCAAAGTTATTTAATTTCTTTATCTTTTCTTCTAATTCTGGAATTAATTCAACTAAGCCTAATTTACTAGGAAAATAAGTAATTACCTTTACTTTTTCTAAGCCTTCACTATCATCAATTTGAACGCCACCAGCACCATTTTCCATTAATATGTTAACTACTGCGTCAATTGCTTCATTAGTTGTGGTTACACTTAACTCGTTCCATTCCAACGTTAGCTCATCCTTTCTAAAACTTAGGGTATTTAATCCTATTATTCGGATTAGGTAAACTTAGCATATATGACTCAATAATCTTTTTATACTCATCTTCAGACCAGACCAATTCAAAAATTTCTTTTTCATCATCTGTTAGGAAGTCTAATAAATCTGACTCACCATTATCCAATACTATTTGTAAATATGATACAAAGGCTTTTGCTTCTGCTAAAGACCAACCATTCTTACCATCATAAGGCAAACATACTAAATAGTCATCTGCATCAAAATTTTTCTCACGATTTTTATCATAGATTAGTATTTCGTCTATAAAAGTAACCACTGGCTCAGTTGACTCCACACCTAAAGTATCAGTTAATAAAGTTGCCTCTTTATTTTCAGCATAAAAAGTTAGTTCCATTTCAAATTGTCTATCTTTCTTATTCCAATTAACGAATATATCACCGTCAAAATCTAGTGTTTTCACTGTTTCTTTTAAGAAAGAATTTAAATCCGCTGCTTCTACCAATTTTTCTTCCCCCATACCCTATTTATATTTACTTTCTATAATACATTATAATATTATCATTATCCAACTTTTATTGTATTATTCGTATTTTACTAAGTTTTATCTCTATATTTTTCTTATTTTTACTATTAATTTTCGTTTTTAAATTTTAATTTCCCTTATTTTCCTTATAAAACCTGTAATTAAGCATAGTATTATGAAGTATAAAAATGATATAATATAACAATAAAACGAATATTAACATAATAAATATTTAAGGAGTCTTATTTATGGCTGAATATAAAATGATTTTAGATTTAGATACCGGTATTGATGATGCACTAGCAATTGCATATGCTTTAGCAACACCTGAAAGTGACTTGATTGGTATTGTTGGATCATACGGAAATATCTTAGTTGAACAAGGTGTACAAAATAGTTTGGATTTACTTGAAATGCTGGGACATACTGAAGTTCCTGTTTATCAAGGACTATCTCATTCATCAACTACTGATCATTTCGATGTTATGCCAATTAGTGCTCAAATTCACGGTAAAAATGGTATTGGAGAAGTTGAAATCCCTACTGCTAAAAGAAAAGTTGAAACTATGAGTGGCCCTGACTTCTTTATTGAAGCAGCTCACAAATATGGTAAAAAACTTTTAATTGTTCCAACTGGTCCATTAACTAATCTAGCAGCAGCTATCAAAAAGGATCCTGAAATTGTTAATTTAGTTGGCCGCGTAACACTCATGGGTGGTGCTTTAACAGTTCCTGGTAATGTTAACCCTGTTACTGAAGCTAACATTAATCAAGATCCTGCAGCAGCAGATTTTGTATTTAGAAGTGGTATTCCTCTTACTATGGTTGGTTTAGACGTTACAACTCGTACCTTGTTAACTACAAAAGAAACTCAAAAATGGCGTGATTTAGGTACATTTGCTGGTCAAAAATATGCTGATATCGTTGACTACTACATTGATGCATATAAAGTAACAAGTCCACACCTTGGTGGTTGTGCTCTTCATGACCCTTTGGCTGTAGGTGTAGCTGTCGAACCATCTTTAGTTACAACACTTGCTTTAGATATGAAGGTTGATACTGAAGGCCCTTATGCTGGAAGAACTATTGGAGATGAAACTAAAGTAAACAACCCAAATCCTATAAGTAAAGCCGCAATTGGTGTTAATAAAGATAAGTTTTTAGATGAATTCATGGAAAAATTAACTAAATTATTTGCAGAAGCTAATTAATAACTTATTAAGGAGGGCTAGACTTGGTATTTCTCGGCTTAGCTTTATACATTTTTTGGCTCTTAATAACACTGCTAAAAATTAATAGTTTGGCTCAGACTCCTACATTTTCATATCAGGTAGCTTTTTTTGGAAGCTTGTCTTGGTATAAAAATGCTAGAAACATTATTTTATTAGTATCATTTTGTATATTAATTTATTTTGCTTCTTTACAATTTATTTATTTTTTATTTCTATTTTCTAGTTTATTCTTTTTAGTACTATTCATACATAACATTCAAAGAAGTATCGGTACTGTAAAAGAAAATTTAATTCTAATGTCACTTAGTATTTTGGTCAGTGTTATTTCTTGCTGGATACTTTCCTTACTATAAGAAAAGTGATAAAGCCCAGAGTATATTAATTAAGATATACTTGGGCTTTATTTTTTTCTATATAAAATAAAAATCATAACCATCTATTCAAAATTGATAGAGGCTATGATTTTCATAATTCTTTATTCGTTAATTACTTAACATCAATAATTTTTACTTGCATAGTTCCACCTGGTGTGTCGATGGATACTATATCGCCTAACTTATGTCCAATTAAGCCACTTGCAATTGGAGATTCATTTGAGATTTTGCCTTCAAATGGATCTGCTTCTGCAGCACCTACGATTTGATATGTTTCTGGTTCATCATCATCTTCTTGGAATGTAACTGTCTTACCTACTGCAACTTCATTTTCATCAATTGACTTATTGTCAATAATTTCTGCATGGTTTAGCATATTTTGAATTTCTTTAATTCTAGCTTCCATAAATGCTTGTTCATCTTTTGCAGATTCATATTCTGAGTTTTCAGACAAGTCACCGAATGAACGAGCAATCTTAATACGTTCAATAATTTCTGCACGTTTAGTAGTACGTAATTCTTCTAATTCTTGTTCTAATTTTTCTTTACCTTCTAAAGTCATAGGAAATGTTTTTTCTGCCATTTTATTCACCTCAAAATTATTTTTCTCGTTTTCTTAAAATATCTCTAACTTTAGTAACTAACAAGTCAATAGCAACTTGGTTTTCTCCACCTTCAGGGACAATAATATCAGCATAACGCTTAGTTGGTTCGATAAATTGATGGTACATTGGTTTTACAGTTGATTTATATTGATCAATAACTGATTGCAATGAGCGACCACGTTCTTCGATATCTCTTTGAATACGTCTGATAATACGGATATCATCGTCAGTATCTACAAAAATTTTAATATCCATCAAGTCTCTCAAAGCCGGATCATTCAATACTAAAATACCTTCTAGAATGATTACTTCCTTAGGCTCAACCTTTTCAACCTCTGAACTTCTAGTATGCTCTGTATAATCATAAATAGGTTTTTCAATGGTTTTCCAATCTAATAAATCTTTTAATTGCTTAACCAACAACTCAGTATCAAATGCATTAGGATGATCATAGTTTGTTTTTATGCGTTCTTCAAAAGGCGTGTCACTTTGATCATTATAGTAAGAATCTTCTTGTAACATCAATAATGAGTGACCATGTAGTTGTTCAAAAATTGCTCGACTAACTGTTGTCTTACCAGAACCTGATCCACCTGTTACACCTATTATTACTGGTTTGTTTTCCCTATTTGCCATTATTGTTCTCTCCCTCTATTAATTAATTTTCATATCCATTTGCTTTTTGCAACTTTTTAACATTCTTTTGATGTTCAGCATATGTCTTAGAGAAATATACTTTCTTTGTCTTAATATTCGCTACGAAATATAAATATCCTTTGTCTTTATCAACAGGGTTTAAAACAGCCTTCACAGAATCAATACTTGGATTATTAAATGGTCCTGGGCCTAATCCCTTATTTTTATAGAGATTATATGGAGAATCAACTTCTAAATCATCATATGATACAGTTGATTTACTGTTATTTAAAGCATAATGGATAGCTACATCAGATTGTAACGGCATATCTTGTTCTAAACGATTTTCAAATACTCCGGCAATTTTACCTCTATCATCAGCACTACCATATTCTTTTTCTACTAGCGATGCCAGTGTTAAAACTTGTTGAACTGAATATTTTGATTTTGAAATTTTATCAAAATATGGTTTCATTTCCATATTAGTCTTAGCTACCATTTGTTCAACTACTGCTTTCAAATTGTCGTGCTTTCCAACTGTATATGTTGCAGGATATAAGTATCCTTCCAACTTATATTTTGTATCTTTAGCATCAACAGCAGAAGATAGCAATTGCGGATATTTGTTCTTTAACTCATTCAAAAAGTTTGCATCATTCATTAGCTTTAGAAAATCTTGCTTTTTAAACTTAGTATTCTTTTGAACTACATCAGCAACTTGATCTATGCTAGCACCTTCTTTAATTAGAATTGTGCCATTAGAATGGGGATTACTTTGACCACCTTGTTGTAATTTCTTTGCAATTTCATCCAAAGTCATTGACGGACTTAATTGATAATATCCAGCTTTGAAATTACCTACTTTATTAGTCTTTACATAATAATCAAAAACAATACCACTCTTAATAATATTATTTTTCTCTAAAATATCTCCAATTTGCTTATTGGAACTTCCTATTGGAATTTTCACTTCTACTTTTTTAGTACTATTGGCGTTCAATGGTTGTAAAGAAGAATGAATATACTTATATCCCATCACTCCCATCAAAACTACTAATACCACTAAAATTCCAACAATCCATGAAACAATTTTACCAGCTATTCCACGTTGCTTTTTCAATTTTTCAGAACGGCTTGGATAATTCGTATTATCATTTTTCAAGGTTTTTCCTCCTTAGACTATACAGTCTTACTTAATGATTATACTAAAATTAATACGTTTTTTCATCTATATTTAGAATTTTGTCTTATTATTAAACTCTCAAAAAATGTCGTCAAATCTATTCTTGATTCAACGACACTCTGTACTTAATCTTAACGAATTACAGCTTTATAATTTTCTTGTAATTTATTAACTACTTTATCAAATGCTTTATTTACTTCATCATCCGTTAATGTACGTTCTTTATTTTCGAAAGTTAAAGTATAAGCTAAGGACTTGAATCCTAAGTCAATCTTTTCACCAGCATAAACATCAAAGATATTTACAGATGCTAAGTTAGCACCGCCATTTTCTTTGATTGTTTTAATGATATCACTGTTTTGAATATCTTCAGCAACTAGTAAAGCAATATCACGCTTAATTGCAGGGAATTTAGATACTGGTTCATAAACTTCAGGATCTTTAGAAAGTTCCATAACTTTTTGTAAGTCTAATTCAAATACATAAACTCTATCTAAATTATATTCTTTAGCTAAAGTTGGATGAACTTCACCAACAAATCCAATAAATTCACCATCAATATAAATATTTGCTGTACGTCCTGGATGCATTTCCTCATGTTCTGCAGTAGCTGTATAAACAACTCTAGAACCTACTCCTACTTTATCCAATAGATTTTGAACAATTCCTTTAATTACATAGAAGTCAACCGGACGTTTCTTGTCATGCCAAGTTGCATCTTCAATTAATCCAGTCATAGCTGCAGCAACATGTTCCACTTCTCTTGGTCGTTCTGAATCTTCATCTCTGAAGAATACTCTTCCCTGTTCGTAGAGAGCTACATTTTCAACTTTTCTAGCCTTATTGTATGAAACATCATCTAATAATCCAGAAATTAGGTTCATTCGAACTGTTGTGTGATCAGAACTCATTGGGAAATCTAATTCTGTTGACTTCATTGCTGGTTCAAAAGCGAATCTTTCAGCTTTAACTTTAGTTGTAAGGCCATAAGAAATAGCTTGTGTTAATCCAGAAGCTTCAAGAATTGCGCGTGTGTTACGAATTACTTGCTGTTCGTAAGTATAATGTCCCGGAGTAGTTGGACCTACTGGTAAAGTAGCTGGAATATTGTCATAACCATAAATACGTGCTACTTCTTCTATTAAATCTGCAGGAATGCTAATATCCCATCTAAATGGAGGCACATTTACAACAAATTCGCCAGCATTTTCTGCAACCTTAAATCCTAAACGTTCAAAAATATCTGTCACATCTGCAACTGATAAATCTGTTCCTAAGACATTATTTATTTTTTCTAAGGAAATTTCTACCGTAATATCTTGAACATCTATATCTTGTTCTTGCGCAATTCCAGTAGCTACCTTACCATCGCCTAATTCCGCAATCAAATTAGCAGCATAATCTAATGCTTCTTCGATTGTTCCACGATTAATTCCTCTTTCAAAACGCATTGATGCTTCGGAATGAAGATTTTCACGACGAGAAGTTTTTCTGATGCTTGATGAATCAAACATTGCAGATTCAAGTACTACGGTTGTAGTATTGTCATCAACTTCTGTATTAGCTCCACCCATCACACCAGCTAAAGCAATTGGATCCTTACCGTTAGTAATAACAATATCCCCAGATTGTAATTCACGTTCTTGATCATCTAGAGTTGTGATTTTTTCTCCTTGCTTAGCTAGTCTTACTACTAATTCTTTTGAATTAATCTTATTGTAGTCAAAGGCATGAAGTGGTTGACCATAATCCATCAAAATGTAGTTAGTAACATCAACAACATTATTAATAGGTCTTACACCAGCATTCCATAAGCGTTTTTGTAACCACATAGGACTAGGTTTAACAGTAACATTATCAATAACTCGTAATTTATAAGCTGGAGCTAATTCTTTATCTGCCTTTACTGTCAAATAGTCTTCAATATGTAATTCATCATCTTCGTTAACAGTTTCCATTGGTAAAGTCAATTCTCTACCATAAACAGCAGCTACATCTCGTGCAACTCCACGCATACTTAACATATCACCACGGTTAGGTGTTACATCAACGTCAATTATATCTTCATCCATTCCTAGATAATTATATACTGGTTCTCCAGGAACAGCAGATTCTGGTAATACGTAAATTCCGTCAGCATATTCTTTAGGAACAACACTTTCTGAAAAGCCAATTTCTTGTAAAGCACAAATCATACCATTAGATACTTGACCTCTCATTTTACCGCGCTTAATTTTAACATTCCCGGCAATTCTTGCACCTGAAAGTGCTACGATAACTTTTTGATTAGCAGCAATATTAGGAGCTCCACATATGATTTGAATTGGTTCATCTTCACCTACATCAACTTGACAAATATTTAAGTGATCAGAATCTGGATGTTTTACAACTTCTAAAGTTTTACCGACAACAATCTTTTTTAATCCTTCTTCAAGTCTGTATGTTTCATCCACTTCAACTGCTGTTCTTTCAATTTTTTCAGCTAATTCTTCAACAGCTAAATCATCTACTTTTACATAATCGTTTAACCATTTTGTAGAAACTTTCATTTTATACTATCCCTTCTGTGAAAATTGACTTAAGAAACGAACATCATTTAGATAGAACTCTCTGATATCGTCTACACCATATTTCAACATTGCAAATCTATCTGGTCCTAAACCGAATGCAAATCCACCATAAACATTGGAATCTACTCCTGCCATTTCCAATACGTTAGGATGTACCATTCCAGCACCTAGAACTTCGATCCATCCAGTGTATTTACATACAGAACAACCTTTACCATTACACTTAAAACATGAAACATCAATTTCAGCAGATGGTTCTGTAAATGGGAAATAACTTGGACGCATTCTGATTTCTCTATCTTCACCGAAAATAGTACGTGCAATTAATTGCAAAGTACCCTTTAAATCAGCCATAGTAATATGCTTATCTATAACTAGTCCTTCTACTTGATGGAATTGATGAGAATGAGTTGCATCGTCAGTATCTCTACGGTAAACCTTACCTGGAGAAATCATTTTAAGTGGTCCCTTGCTAAAGTCATGTTTTTCCATTGTACGAGCTTGGACAGGAGATGTTTGAGTTCTCATTAAAATCTTTTCAGTAATGTAGAAAGTATCTTGCATATCACGTGCTGGATGATCTTGAGGTAAGTTAAGCATTTCAAAGTTATAATGATCTTCTTCTACTTCAGGACCATCAACAACTTGGAATCCCATTCCCAAGAATAATTTTTCTATTTGATCAATTATTTGTGTAATAATATGTGTATTACCTGTAGTTACTGGCACACCTGGTAAAGTTACATCAATTGTTTCTTTTTCCAGCTTTTTAGCCATTTTTATAACTTCAATTTCATCTTTCTTATCAGCCAATGCTTGAGTCAATTCATCTCTAATTGCATTAGCAAATTGTCCCACTTTTGGACGTTCCTCCGCACTCAAATCACGCATTCCACGTAAAACTTCAGTGATTGGACCTTTCTTACCTAACAAACTTACACGAATGTCATTAATTTTCTTTAAGTCTTTTGCTTCTTTTATTTCCGCTAATCCTTGTTCTTTTAGCTCAGCAAGCTTTTCTTTAAGATTCATTGCTATGTTCCTTTCTTTGACTTTTTCAAATAAAAAAGCCTCATCCCTACCAAAAGGGACGAGGCTCGCGGTACCACCCTTGTTTTGTTATACAAAATTGCACAACAACACTCTAATATGCCTTTAACGTAGCATCAACGTTCTATCTTTCAACTTAAATCGTATTCCGATAGCGATTCCGGAAGTGAACTTCAGATAAAAAATATTGAAATTATCTCACCAAAACTAATTTCTCTCTTAAAATATTACTTTATCTTACTCTTTTCCATCTACATCTTTAATATTATGCCTTTTAGTTTAAACTATATTACTGATTTTAGTCAAGGGCTTATCAATGAAATAAAATTAACTATTAGCACAATCTTCGACAGAATACCATTTATCAGACCATTTATGAATATCAGACATGATTTCTTTCAAGTCTTCACCTTGAGGAGTCAATTTATATAAGACACGTGTACTACCTGGTTGTGCCATTCTTTCTACTAAACCTTCGTCTTCAAGTTCTTTTAGTCTTTCTACCATTACTCTGTCACTACATTTATCAACGCTATCAGCTAAATTTCTGAATCTTTGAGGGCCTTTTTCCAATAAAACTTCAATAATCAAACCGTTCCATTTTCTTCCCAAGATTCCAAAAGTCTTTGTAAATTTAGGACAAAGTGTGTATTTATTTTCAGTATCTACTGGCATAAAGTTCACTCCTTTCAAATATGTTTTTGGATCAATACTTTACTAGTCAAATCTAATTTGTTACTAGAAGTAAATAAATCTAACAAAATAACCTTTGCATTATAGCAAAGGCCACTAATACTGCCCTAAGGACATTTTACACTATTTACTTACTTTTTCAAAGTCAAACGCTGTACTATTTTTTCTTCCTCTAAATAGTTTCTCAACTTTTTGTACTAAGTGCTCTGAATATTCCGCTGTAGCAGAGTACTTATCTACAATAGTTACAATATAACCTTCTTTATACTTTGGAGGGCACAATGTAGCTCCCCACATGTGTTTAATAATAATATCTTTTTCTAAATCACTTAATTTTGTTAATTTTTCTGCATTTCTAACTGCTATTCTAGGATGAATCCAAGCATGTGTACCACGATCAAATTTTGTAGTTCTCCAATCATAATAGAACAAATCATGTAATAACCCTGCACGAGCTACAGCTTTAGCATTCCAACCTAATGTCTTAGCAATTCGATAACTTACATAAGAAACAGTTATCACATGCTCTAAACGAGTAGAAAAATGATGTTGGGTATAATTAGCAAGTTTTTGAACTTCTTTAGTTTCCAACAAGCTCCCGACATAACTCATATATTCTTCATCATTACGCCAAATATTATCTTTCATATAGTATCGTTACCTCACTAATTATCTATTCGTACTCTACTACTAGATAATAATACAGATTTTTTATGAAAAATCAATAATTCTTAGCACACCTTAACACTTTTTTATTTATTTCTTCAAAGAAAACATTAGTATACCTGCAGCTACCGCTACATTTAGTGATTCAGCATTGGTTATTGGTATATACAAATTAATTGAAGTCATCTCTAAAATTTCTTTACTCATTCCATTTCCCTCATTTCCCATAACTAAGGCAAAATCAGTATGTTGTCCGACGTTAGTATACTCTCTAGCATGTTCGTTAAGTTCACTTCCAAAAACAGGAACCTTCATATCTTTAAAATGTCTAATCCAACCAGAGAGATTGTCATTAATAACTTTAATATGAAATTGACTCCCTTGCATTGCTCTTACGACTTTAGGATTATACAAATCTGCCGACCCTTCTCCTAAGATTACTCCAGAGAAACCAGCAGCATCTGCAGTACGTACCATTGTTCCAATATTTCCTGGATCCTGAACACCATCTAACATTAACCAAGCACCTACGTCCTTTTGAGGATATGTGATCTTTTCTTCTTCAATAGATACAATTCCAAAAATTCCTTGTGGCGTTTGAGTTTCTGAAATACTTTTCGAAACTTCCTCAGAAATCATAATCACCTTAGTTTCATCTGGGATTTCTATTTCATTTAGATGCTCAAATTTAGAAGTTATTAACAATTCTTCAACTTTCTTATTTGCTTTTAGTGCTTCTTTCACTAAATGTAAACCATCAAGAATATACTTATTTTGTCTTTTTCTTCCCTTTTTAGTATTTAATTTCTTCCATTCTTTTACTCTACTATTACTTGTTGATGTTATTTCCAATTATTTACACATCCTCTAATATATTTGTCTATTAGATTATAGAATGAATCAATATTGTCGACAAGGTTGTTAAGTTGAAATATTCTAAAAATTATCGTATTATTATCACAATTAATTAATACTAAGGAGTTTTGATGATGCAATTATACAGATTAGTTATTGATGGAGCTTTAGTATCTGACGAAAGCGACGAATACATTTATATAATTCATATTTCGTATCCATCATATGCATACTTACCTGATCAAAACATGCCTTCGATTCCTGCAAAGTCACCAGCTTTACAAACTATCATCAGTCCTGTCCAGTTTGAAATTGAAAATGGTGATTTTTCAGAACTTTTCGTTTACTTAAATATTATTCCTAACAGTTTAATACCTAGACCTCGTTTTAAATTAGACCTATTAAAAAATCCGGATAGTTATTCAATCACTAAACATGAAATGAAATTTTATAACAATCCTGATTTCGTTGAGAAGTACGGTCGTCCTCGTTATGATGTCAATCCAATTCCTGTCAATTACAACGTTTCATTGGCAGAAATTTTACCTGAACTAGAACATGGCGATTTTTTAGGAAATTATATTAGTATTCGCTGGGAATTAGTTTCTCACAGGAATTAATTTCTGGCTAAGGCGTATATTCCGCCGATAGCAGCTATAAAAATAAGCCCTAGTAACCATAAATGTGAAACTAACCATACAAAAAGCGCAATACAGAATATCCAATAAAATAATTTTCCTGCAACTTTTAAAATCTTCCATGCTATCCATATACCAAGTATTAAAAATAGAATTCCCATATATAAACACCTCTTTGAGAAGATTATATCATTTTGTTTTTGACTTTAATGATAATTTTTCTTAAATATTCACTTATCATTTCTTGTATGTTTCATTATATACTAACTTCAGATAAATCAACTTATAAACAAATCTATAAAATTTAGAACAACTGATTCTGTGTATTGTCAGTTGTTCTTTTTTATTGGAAAATAAAAAAACCTTTCTGTCAGAAGAACAGAAAGGAGGAATTTTACGGTGACTAGCCATATTTTTTGAAGATGACTAATCTTCAATCGAGATATATTATCTTGATTTCCTTAGTAGTAACGTTAGGATTGACTATCCTAACAAATATAGTATCTGATATTATTTCGGATAAGATTAAGAACCGTCATAGACGGAAACATTAATCTTTGACGAATTGATCCAGATAGTAAAAGTAGATGTGGTAGCAAGCAACCCAACATCTGCTTTTTTATTTTGCTAAAAACACCTACCCAAGTCTGTACACTAAATGGATAGGTGCTATCAAGACAGTCATTAATGCTGAAAAAATATTATACCACCTTACCATAAACTTTTTAAAGTGTAACGAATTGTAACAGATTGAGTCGACTCAACTATCTGTTATAACCTATTATACTTTCATATTTTTACAATAACTTTGATTTTCAATTGATATCAACACGATAACGTGTTATTATACAAGTATTGAGAAGTGGTAACAACGATACCTTACAGACCTCGACACAAAAAAGTTTCAAAGAAACATAGGTAACCACTTAGAAAGTAATTACAATGAAAAAGCTAAACAACTTTTTTAGATATTATTACTTTTGTTAATTTGGTAATTATATTTATTTTCAATTTATTAATGTAGTTAGGAGTGAAAACATGATTAATTTAAATAGCAAAGATATAATGACTGCTCAAGAAGCAGCTAAAATTTGGAATAAAAATGAAGCTTATGTTAGAACTGCCCTTAGACAAAACCCAGACAAATTTCCAGAAGGTTCAGTTAAAAGATTTGGAAAAGTGATATTAGTAACTACTCAAGGTATGGAAGCTGTAACAGGTATTAAGGATCCAAGAAAGGATGATTAGATGAATAAACAAGATAAATATTTTAAATGGATAATTTATGCAATATTTGCAACTATATTTTTAAAGTTAATTAATATACTATTCTTTGAATGATCGTCGTAAACAGTTAGGTTCTTAAATCTAGGGAGTTATTATTGTAGTTAGCATATTTAAAAAAGGTAAAGGATACATGATCAAGGGTATCTTGGTACGATGAAGACAGAAAACATAAATATGAAAATAAGACTGGTTTTAAAAGAACTAAGAAAATCAATAAACCTAGTTTTCACTTTCATAGTCTGTGACACACTCATGTTGCTTATCTGCTATCAGAAAATATTGACCTTTATATCATATCTAAGCGTTTAGGACATTCAGATACATCTACAACATCAAGAGTATACTCATACTTGATTGATGAATATAAGAATCGTGCTGATAATAAAATTGAGAATATTGTTGATAAATTATTTGATGGTACTATCACTGATGATAAGAAAAATTATCTTTAATATAACTAATAACTTTATAAAACAAAAAATAAACCACATGATATTGTCTTAATACCATGTGGTTTATTTGTACTCTTTTTGTACTCCAAAGAATTTAAAACATACTAAAACATATTAAAACTCAGAAACAAAAAATCACCTATAAACGTTATTATATCAACGTTTATAGGTGATTTTAAAATTATTTAAACTATAACATATTGTTTATAAAAAGGAGAGTACAGGATTTATAATTGTTGATATATCAACGTTTTTAAAGAAAAATTGCACTAAAAGTGCACCGTAAATTAATTTATCCCAAGCTATTTATTTTATCATCATAATAAGCATTTTTAGACAAAATAAAAAAGCTAGGAAATTAATCCTAGCTCTCTTAATAATTTATATAGTTAATCTTTGTCCTGGATAAATCCAGTTAATATTGCTGATACCATTGTTGCGTGCTAGTGTGTACACATTCACACCATAACGATAAGCAATACCAGATAGAGTATCACCATAACGCACTGTATATGTTCGTTGACTAGATACGCTACCTGTTACTTTCAAACGTTGTCCAGGATAAATCCAGTTAGGGTTACTCAAACCATTCAATGCTTGTAAGTTTTGCCATGTTGTTCCATATCTATAAGCAATTCCACCTAAAGTATCTCCGTATCTAACAGTATAGTAACTTGAATTGTTAGCTTGAACTGGAGCTGTTGTTTGTAGAATTTCAACATCAGACTTGTTAATCCATGACATAACACCATCTAACAATACCTTATTGCCAGATACTTGGATAACCTTATAAGAATTACCCTTGATAAAGCTTGGTATATATTGGCCTGTAGCCCAACGGCTAGCAGAATAATTTACCTTAACAGTATATCTTACTGTAATATCACGTTTAGGTGTATTATCAGCCTTGATACCTGCATCTACTGCTGGAGTATGTGTCTTAGGTTTCTCTGGATTACCGTTTTTATAACCACTATCAGTAATACCAGTTAAATCAATATCACCATCTAATCCACCAGCGATGTAAGTTGAAGTAAATTGAAGCATACCAATATTGTTAAAACTTGGAAAATAATTATAGTTTGGTTCAGGAGTTACAGCATAGTTAGGATACTCAGCTAACCACAATTGACATAAGGTAGATAGATAACTCAAGTTAGTGTTATTGACTAAGTAATTCTTATATCCATAAACCATTGGAGTGTATCCAGCATCCTTAATTCGTTGGATAGCATGAGCAATTGCTTGCGTGTTCTGATAACCAGATTCAACGTCTAAAGCCACAATCGAACCTTTTGGAGTTTGAACTTTTGGCAAGAAATAATTCAATACATAATCTGCTTGGCCGTTTGAAGTTACATTTTGCCACCAGATATATGTATGAGCTCTTTTACCTTGTGCGATTGTTGAGCTTACTTGTGTTGGATAAGTCCATTGAGTATACAAGTTCCAACCAGTAGTAGTACCACCAATTTGAGATACAGAAAACTTATCTCTAGCATATCCCCATTTACCATTTGCTCCTTGATAAACAGACCAATCGACACCATGATCGCCTTTAGCGGCGTAAACACTACCCGAATTCAAAGAAAAAAGCAACGCTGCACACGTTGCTAAAGTAATTAATATTTTATTTTTCTTCACGATACTACCTCCTATTTTACATTACCATCCTTATCAATCGTTTCTGCTAAAGATTTAGGAGTATCATTACTTGTTTTAGCTATTTTTAAAGCCTTATTAGCTGTTTCTTCGATTGTGTTGACTGTATCAACATCAACTGTTGTTCCATCTACTAAACCAAGAATACCGCCAATAGTTAATACTGTATTAACCAAATTCATAATTTGACCTACATCTCCAGTAAATTTCAGTCCAAAGATTGCACATAACTGTTGAACTAATACAATCAATAGTAGTACCAGCGATGTTACCACCTTACGATTTAATTTGCCGTCTTTATCAAATAATGCTTTCTTCATTTTGTTTCCTCCAGTCGTTTAATTTTCTCTTCGTGAAGTGTGATAGCTTTATCATGCTCTTCTACTTCCTGCTCTAGTCTTTGTAATTTCTCGTGTTCTTCTTCAAAATTTTTATTAAGTCGTTTGATTGTATTGGTTAATTCCTTAAATTGTTGTTGCAACGGATATGTACCAATATTAATTGCATTATTTAACACTTTGGCACCATGTCTAAATAACCAATAAATTCCACTAAAAAGGACGGAAATAACAGCCAGAATAGACGCTATCTCCGCCCAAGAATATCCTAATAATGAATGCACATAACTTCACCTGCTTTCGCTGTACTATTCCTACCCACCCACCCTTTCATTATCTTAAGCTGTTGGAGTTACTGTTGGTACGTCATAATCAATACCTGTAATTTCCTTAAATTGTTCCTTGCCAAAATAATGAACTTGAACAGCTAAACGACAATCATCAACTGTAAATAAACCTAGTGAATAGTATTCCTTAAACATTGTATACATTACTTCATTCATTCTAATGTCCTCCCTTATTTAGATCCATTAATTGCTTTGTCAAATTTGCATTAATCTTTTGTTGTTGCGCATTTGCTGCTTGTAGTTCCATAACTTGCTTAGTCAAAGCTGCCAATGTTTGTTGATCTTGTGTTGGCTCTGGTTTAACCTCTGGAACAGTATACTTCTTCTTCCATTCTTCCTCCGTCAAACTATTCCAACTGTTAGTTGTTTCGTTCCAAGTTGGATCATACAAGCCAACACCATTACTATCTACCGGTTTTACTGTTGTAGCGTTAGCTGGTAAATCATAATTATCTGGATAATCACTTACTGGATACATATATCTTTTTGTTTCTTTATCGTAAATAAAAATTAACATCTGTTACCCTCCTCTATTGGTCTCTTTGTCCATCAATTCTGGTCCATTCTTTCCAAGTATGATCTACATAAGATCTAAAATAAATAGAGCCAAGGTTTGCTAAAATTAATATTTGTGTAGCAATATTTCCACTCTCATCTCCGCACTGTATTAACGATCCCCAAAATGATTTTCTATTTTGTAAAGATTTTGGCCATGAACTATCTGACATTTGGTCCCATAAACCAACTATATGCATTCCTTGCCCTACACCATTTAGGCTTACGCTACCACTAGCTCCACCGCCAATAAATTTACCAATTTTAAAATTAGCTGTATCTTTTTGGTTTAAAGCTGTTACTCCATCATCAATAGTTTTAACTTTGTCGAAATTCTCTTTAATTTTTTCTGGTCCATTTGCCATTTCAGAAAAAATAGGTTCAAAATTTATTGCCATGTTTGTTCCTTCTTTCTTTATTGTCTAAAATAAATAGCCCTGTAGCCATTAAAGGCTGCAAAGCTACCATCTTGTAATTATTCATTTGTGTATTGTCTGAAAACTCATTGCTACTATCTAATAATTCAACTGTACTCTTACCACTAGCTACACTAATGACTTTAGCTTGGATATTGCGTTTATTTCCGCTCTAATCTCTCTGCTGTATCATTTACGTAAACTGCTCTTAAATCACTTGGAGCTGTTGGATAATTGAAATAGCCTGTGCTATGCGATAAATAGCTACTGCCTTTACCGTCTCCAGCTTTAGCAGCACTATCATCAACATTGCCCAGACTAATCTTAATTGTTTTATTACCACTACCTAAATACCAATCTCCATACTTGTAGTACGGTTTAGCATCCATGTAGAAATTACGTGGTATGCGAACAACAACTGAATTATTATTTGTATACTCTGCCTCACAAGGAACTAATTTAGTTAGAGTTTCACCGAATGAGCCAGAGCCTAAACCACCGATTTCAGTACCAATCGCGTTTTCATAATAAAAAACGGTTGGTTTAGGATAGTCTTTTTGATTATGTACAATCTTAATTGAATATCCATACATAATATCTTCTAAGCTATCCGCTGAAATCATGCTTAAGTTACGCTCTGCTACATAACCAGATTGTAAAGCAATCACATTAATTTCATCTGGTGTTTCATCACGTTTCTTAGCTCGGACTTGCCACATATTACCATGACCGTCGTCTTTACTATCCCAGCCACTTGTAATCGCCAAATCTCCATCTTGTAACTCAAGATAATTCTTCATGATTGCGACTGTATCGAATTGAAACGGTCTATCGTGGAATTGTGCTTGACGTAAGGTTTCTTGAATACTTTGAGCGATTTCTTGTAGTCTGGTGTAATTAACTTTAAGTCCTTTTTTCTCATCAAAGATTTCGTCATAAACTTCTTTGATAGCTTGTTTATATTCATCATATGCAGCTTGGAATTTAGCTTTTGCGTTATCTGATAGAGATTGCATTTGTTGTTCTGCTTCTTTTTCTTTATCAGTTGCTTGCTTAACTAACTTTTTAAACTCATCTACTGCAATATTTGCAGTTTGTCCCACTGCGGCATAAAAGCGATCACCTAAAACTACTAAAACCATATCAACCGTTGATACAGTATTACCATTTGCATCAATGAACTTGAAATAAGCTTGTTCCCAAGTTCCTTGATAGTTAAAAGTGTTTTCATCAAAGTAAACCGTACAGCGTCCTTGTTCTAAATTGTCTGTCTTTTGGTCTGCTCTAAAATCTAAATAGTGCCTATGCGCTACTTGGTTTGGATCTACACCACCAAACAACAACTTCATTCCACGTAAATCAACTGGATAACTGTTTGAAGTCATAAATAGCTTAATGTAGTCTTGTGTATCTCCAACACGCCCCTTAAACTTATTCGTAATATCTAGCACTTCATTTTGATATCTCAATAAGTCAAAATTAATATACTGATTGTTTGCTACTGCCATTAATTCTCACCACCTTTCAAATATTGTTCACTAACATTATCTTGTTTAAATTTCGTTAGTTTATCTAAAATAATTTGAAGTTGTTGGTAATACTGATTGAAATTATCCTTATCTAACTCTAATTTATCATTCAAGTAAGCTTCATAAGATACTGTTATCAAATTACCCAAATCATCATATCCTTGGTAATCAGACTCATTTACTAGGCTTGCCAGTTTCTTCAAAATGATATTGATTAACCTTGTATTCTCACAAATTTGGTTATACAAAAGCCGTGAGAAACTTGCATCTAGTTTCTGAATGATTAAAGCCAATCTAAAATCATTATCCAAATACAAATCATCATTCAAACACCTTAAATGACTATTAACTTTATCTTGAAAGTCCGTCATATTCTTCTGATACACATTCAAAAACTCGTGTATATCGCCACTCCAACTAAGCACCAAATATCATCTCCTTAAATCTTTCGCTTGGCTCTGCACTCATATCTACATTTTCAGATATACCCTTAACACTACCTTTACTTGTAAATTGATGCAAGTCATATGGGTGTGTGGGTTTTAAACTATTAGCTAATGTTCCGTCATTTTGCCCATAACTTGGTATCCAGATTGCACCAGGACGTGCTACATTCAAGTTGAACTTATCGTACAAATGATTAGCAATATACAACACAATCTTGTTATCTGGCACACCTAAATCATTGAGTTGCGACATGTAAGCCTCAACACCAGCTCTCATCTGAGTAACGTTCCCACTCATCTCGATGCTCTCAACATCAATCGCATAAAAAATAGGCTGTTGCTTACCTGCGACAACCTTTTGAGTTCGATTATAAAAATCTCTAGCTTCTTGTTGAGCGTCTGATGTAGATGTAGCAGCAAAATATGCGTACACTGCATACTTTCCACCAGCTGAAATACATTGCTGCAAATTCTCCATGTACTTCAAATCTTGATGAGCAGAACCATGTTGGACTCGGATAATGCTTAAAGTAACATCATCAGCTATCACGCTAGGCCAATCAATTACCCCTTGCCACTCTGAGACATCAATAATTTTTCCAATATGTTGTGGTTGTGGTTTAGGTGTATCTGGATTTGCCTTATCATCAAAAAGTACATTCTCAATTACTGTAATTCTGCTATTCAATCTCTGCAAAGCTTGTGTTAATTTTTCTATCCATTCCCAAATATTCATAACCTAACCTCCAACAAAATCATTTAGCCATGTTTGTAACTGTTGATTTCCACCGTATTCATTAAAACTAGAATTACCAGAATTAATAACATTATTTGTAGCAACTTTAAGATTATTCATAGCTTTACGAAATTGTCTTTGCCTTGAGTTTTGATAATCAAGAATATTTTGAACGTTAGAGTTTAATGTTATTGATGTTGGATTATCAACTGGATACGAATATGGATACCAGGTAAAACCAGTTAAGGTAAAATTCGTTGATATATCTTGTGATTTAACCATGACATGAATAACATCTCCTGCTATTGGTTTGATATCAGTAGTAGTTGTTACATCAATAGACAATGACGGTTCTGGTTGTAGTTTCGTTTTAACGTACTCAATCATTGCATTCTTATCCTTGAATCTACCATCTTCAATTGGTTCTGCTGGATGCTCACCGTATTTCTTGATAGATTCTTCATCACGATACATAAACGGTGCAAAATAATAGTATTCTTGTGTATTTGAGTTTGAATTAGTTTCTGATGATGTTTCGGTATCAGTATCACTAGGACCGTTTTTAATTAATTCTAGTGGGTCTAGCCAAGTACCATCATTAGTAAATGACTTACCAACAGCAACGTTGAAATCTGCTTTAGTTACTCCAACATGCAAATGACTTGTATCACGATAACCAATAACATCACCGACTTTAACCGTATCTCCTACATTGACTATGATATTACTAGGACTTGAAAATGCTTCTTGATAGACAACATTGTATCCCCCACCAGAAATAACAACGTAATTACCTAAGCCACCCATGTAGGACTTGATTGTAACTTTTCCACCATGAATAGCATGAACTTCACGTCCTGGATGATCCACAGAACCAAAATCTAAGCCATCATGAAAACCATTCTGACGATATCCACCATCGTTACCAAATCTTTGAGCTTGCATAAAAGTTCCTTCTCCCACACTAGGAAAAGGCCAACCCCAACCACCGCTTGTTGTAGTAGTTGTTGTGGTAGTAGTCGTTTCTGTAGTGGTTTCAACAGAATATTTGCCACCAATACAATAGACCATATTAGTTAATGATGTTGAATCAGTACCAAATTTAATCTCACTTGCATTATTCAAGTAATCTATTCTATTACCACGATTTAGGTTAAACTTATCTGCTGAATATACCATAATTTTTCGATTATCTGGATATATAATTGCATTATTCCAAGTATCAGAAATCTTAGATAACATATCAGCCCCAGTTCCGTCTTTTAGTTCTTCTAATTCTTTTTTCTCAAAACTACCAATCACTTCATAGGTAAAACCAAGATTATTATCTTTCAACCAATGGTCTAACACATCTTGAATTGAATAAGTTACTTGATTTTGATTATCCTGCTGTGTTTCATCAGTGGTTTTAGTTGTTATTTTAGTTGTTGTATTACCTTCTGTTTTCTCGTTTGTGTCTGTTTTAGTATTATCGCTATCATCAGATTTAGTAGAATCAGTTTTTAGAACTTTAACATCCGTTTGCTTATCCTTGTCTATCGGGTCAATGTAATCCTTATATTTTCTAATTTTTTGAACTTCAAAATAAACGTGAGTGGCTGTTACTTGAACACTATCTAATCCACTAGATGAGTCATCAGCAACTTGTTTAATAATATATTCTTGATTATCCAAAAAAATAGAAGCTTCGCTTTCCAACATTTGATAAGCTAAACTTCCGTCATTATATGCAGTTAATTGTAAGCTCCAAGTCTGATTTACTTCCCACTGAATTTGTAGAGACTTAGGGTCAAATAAATTCAAGGGTTCTTTTTCAGCACGATTAACTCCTTGAACTAAAATCTTACCTTGAAACATCAGATATAAATAAATGGAAAACTGAACGTGATATCGTTGCTATTCGTGCCACTAACAACAATATCATTCCATCCAGTATTTAACACAAGATGACCGTAATCTGTATTAACTGTTGCTGGGTTACCATTAACAGTTGTTACGATTCCATCTAATAAAACAGTTTCACTATCATTAGATGATTTATTGTAACTCCAGCTAGTTCCATTAGTTGTATTAGTGATTTTTAAAGAACTGCCACTAAACTTACTGATGATTTTTAAATCGTGTTTGCCAAGATAAGGGTCAATTGGTATATCACTAGGGTTATAAACTCTAAAGGATTTATCAGTAAAATGATATTCTGGATAAATATCATCTAACAAATACATACCATATTGAACCTTGGATAATTCATCACTTCTATCAATCGAATAACGATATCCACTAGGGTTGTCAAAATTAACTGAGAAAGTAGAACTATTAGCACCATCTGAAATAGGTTTAATTTCTGGAAAATTAGGATATACATATCTAACAATTGCACTTTCAACGTTAGTTCTTATCCTAATTAATTTTTTAGTTGAAAAAATACGGTTCATTTGATGTTTAGCCAATTTATAATCTTCCCATGATTTGAACTCTAAGAAGAAGTTAGCAACTATCTGATATTTTCCGATAGTCGAGTATTGGAACTGGCTACCGTCTGTACCACTAATTTCTAAAAACTGATTAGTAGTAACTGGTGTAGAATCATCACCTAAGAAATGCAAGCCTTGAACTTTATCACAAATATCAAATTCATCTTGATTGCCAATTTTTAAATAAAGTTTCTCCAAAAATTATCACCTCACATATTCATATAATTACTAATAGTTTGGTCTCTAAACATATCTTGATAGAACTTGTTTTTATCAAATTTAGGATTCAAGTTCATTGCTTTAATAGCATTGACTTGTTCAGCACTTAAACCTGCGATTTGTCCTAATAAACTGATAACAGTATCAAATTTTCTTTCTAAATTTGATAAGTCTGTATTATCTTGCTTACCACCGCTTAAAACAACATTTCCAGCTGATAGACCATATTTATCTCGAACTTGAGCTAAAATTTGCATTGCTCTAGTACGATTTGTTAATGGAATGATTGCTTCTGGTCTGTTGCCTTCTGCAATATGAGCAATTTGCTCTTGAGTGACAAAACCACCATTAGCGTACCAGTTGTGAGTTTGCCAAAAATGCTTAGCATTAGATGCATTGCCATATCTTCCTTTAACGTAAGAATACATCCATTTCAATTGTGTAATTGGATTTGTTTTCCAGTCTTTACCAGCACTAGCCATCTTATTTCCTGGTAGTGACTGTGGTAAACCATAAGCACCAGAATCAGGGTTAGTTGCGTTTACTCTCCAACCAGATTCATGATTAATAATCCAGTTCAAATCTTCATACCAAGATTTAGGAATATTAGCTTGTTCCATCCAATGCTTATGACTACCTGTTGGTTTAGGACTTGTTGAATTGGAATCTCCTTCATCTTCGTTAGAGTCTATCCATTTCTTGATTTCCTTAACAATACCATTCTTGATGTTCTTGATAATGAATGAGCCTAAACCCTTAGCGGTATCTATTGCAAATTGAACACTTTTTCCAATCTTTAATGAGCCAGAAAAAGCACTTTCTAAAGCTTCAATAGGATGTGAAACAATGTTTTTAGCTAATTTAACACCGTCTGAAACATCATCCCATAACTTGCTAGCTCCAGACTTAATACCATTCCAAATTGAACCAAAACTAATAGTTCCTTTAGCGTAATAGTGCATATCTGAATAGTTTGCTAATCCTAAACGTTCAGTATCATCACCATTAATAACGTGAGAACCTTTAGGCAAGATTGTCGTTACATTCATTCCTTTGAACATACCAACTTGACCGTTAGGATATACAATTGCTTCACGTTTCCCACCGTCATTAACCATTGCTAACTGCGTTTCTGGTAAACCATTAGGATAATATCTTGTAGTACCAGTAGCCCACTTAACTGTTGGAATATGTCCAATCTTCTTTACACCGAACTTGGTTATCAACCAGTCAACACCATCAATACCAGTGTTTAATATTCCTATAACAGTGTTAATAACACCGCCAACAATTCCTTTGAACGAATCCCAAATTCCTTTGAATATATCTTTAACACCGCTCCAAAGTAGTTGCCAATTACCAGTGAATAAACCAGCAAATACTTTTAACAGCCCACCAATTACTTCAAATACACCCTTAAAAATGTGTTCAATACTAATCCATACCGAACTAAAGACATTTTTAACTAAATCTAATGCAGCAGATATAACAACTTGAATACTCTTCATTGCAACGGATATAGCAGTTAGAATTAATGTAAATTTGCTAACAACTTTAACTAAAATGAAGTCAAAAATATTTACAAATGCTTGCATGATATTTTTACCGTATTTATTGAAATAACTACTCATTCCTTTTATTAATGTCTTAAATCCACCACCAATCTTATTGAAAATTGGTGAAATAACACTCCAAATAGATTTAAACACGCCCACTATTGCAGACTTCATTAAATTAAAATCTGTACGAATTATCTTAGTGATAGTTGAAATATAGGTAACCGCAGATTTAGGGAAAATTCTATTTAATAAGTTTTCTCCCCTTGCATTATCTCCTTTGAATAAAGCAAATAGTCCATTAAAAGCCATTTTAATAGTATTAACAGTTGAAACTATTTTTTGAGCTGAACCTTTTGGTAGTAAATTATTCAAACTATCAAATGCTTTAGCTGACTTTTTATCTCCAGTGTTTGAAGTAAACAAATTAAAGATATCTTTAGTAATAGTTTTAGCACCGCTAATTGTTTTCTTTATACCATTAATTGTTGTACGTAAATTTTCTCCAAATTGATTAATTTCAACTAATTGATCGTGAGAGAAAATTTTACTCAAGTTCATATTAGCTTGAGCTTTATTTTTACTTTTATTACCTGAACTTAGTACAGTCCAAATATCTTTAGCGACATTTTTTACTTTATTAAACTCTTTTTTTACAGTAGCACCAATTCCATTAACAAAATCTCTAAAAGGTTTTATTTTGTTATACGCTAAAGTAAATGCTGCACCTAAAGCTACTACTGCAGCAATAGATATAGTTATAGGATTAGTTAGCATACTTGCAATTTTAACTCCATCCATAGCTTTTTTAATCGAACCTATTGCAGTAATCATAGAACCAACCGCTACCAATAATGGTCCAATAGCAACAGCCAATAAGGTTATACCAGCTATTGTTGATTTAATAGGTTTTGGCAATTGGCCTATCCATTGAAAGAATTTAGACAATGATGCTGCTATCTTAGATAAAGGTGGTAATAGTACTTCAGATAAACTCATTCCCATGTTAGCAGCAGATTGTTTAAATATCTTCATCTGGTTTTGAGCTGATTTTAAGTTCTTTTCAGACAATGCACCAACATAATTTTTTTTAGGAGCTTCTCTAACTTTCTTGTTTAACTCATCAAGTTCTTTAACATGTTGAGATAAAATAATACCAGCTTGCTGTCCTGTTGTTCCAAACAAACTCTTGAATATTGATGCTTTTTCTGGAGACTCTTTACCTTTCATCTTACCGTTAATTGCTTCAAAAATTGCAGATAAACTCTTTAAATTACCTTGAGCGTCTACCAAATCTTTCTTTTTCAATCCTAGTTTCCCAAGAACTGAATTTTTAGAATCAATGTCTTTAACACCAGTAACTAAATTATTAATAACTTGTCTTAGTCCAGTACCAGCTTTATCAGCTTCCAAACCATTGTTAGATAGAATACCCATAGCACTGGCAGTTTCAGACAATTCAATTTTGGCTGTTTTAGCAGTTGAGCCAACATAAGACATACCAATACCAATATCAGTAAATCCAGTTGACGTTAAATCAGCTGCATAAGCCAGTTCATTGGTTACTGTTTTAGTATTTTTTAGCATTCCAGAAGTGCTATTAACTTTCATACCAAAAGCTTCTAAAACTTGTGATGAAACATTAACAACGTCGTTGAAATCATCGCCACTAGCGACTGATGCTTGAAGTTCTGATTTCATAGCACCTAAAGCTTGGTTTGTAGTATAACCACGCTTAATCAATTCTTTGTATCCATCGCCAATTTTATTAACAGATACACCATATTGGTTAGAGTACTGAGTAGCGTCTTTTTGTATTCTTGATACATTTCTAGTAGCTTCTTCTACACTTTCTCCACCAGTTACAGCTAAGTTTTTGATTTCATTCAAAGTATTTTTGAACTCAGATAAACTACTTATTGACGTTTTTAGGCCTGCAGCTAAACCTAAACCAGCAATCGTTGAAAAACCTGTTAATTTTTGCCCTGCATCCTTTACGCTATTACCTACAGATTTATATTGGTTAGCTAGTTTCTGAGTTGAATCTTTAGCTTGTGCTTGAGCAGTAGTCATATTCTTATACTTGGAATTCATGCTGTCATAGCTAGCTTGTGATTGCTGAATCTTAGCATTCAACTCAGCAACTTTTACTTTTTGTTCCTGGGTTTCTCTAGCGTCAGCGCCTTTAACATTAACTAATTCTTTTAATTTAGCTTTTTCATCATCAAGAATACGATTATATTGCTGAATCTCTTCTTTCAAACTACGATATTTAACTAAATTAGCTTCATTAGTTTTACCTTGTGCTTGTAAGCCAGTAATGCTAGCGGTGGTTGTTTTTTGCAATGTTTCTAAGGAATCTTTATAAGTATCAGTTCCTCTTTTAGCTTCATTCATCGCAACTTTAGCGTCATTTAATTGACGTCTATAGTTTTCTTGAACTCTAACAGCATCGTTAATTTTAGAAGCGGTACGCATTGCAGCATTAGAATATTCGCCTTGAGTTCTAACTTGATTTTGGTAAGTTTCTCTTAATGAATCAATTTTACGTTGATTAACGTCCATTACTTTAGTCAAACTATCAACTTTCGCACTAGCTTTTTCATAAGCTGTACCAGTTGAAGATAATTCAGCAATGTTAGCACGCATTTCAGACTTAGCTAATCTAAATTGATTTTGAATCGACTTTAAGCCATCTGTAAACTTAGCAGCTTCCAAACCTAAAGAAACCACCATTGAACCAATAGGACGTCCTACTGCCATATGTACTCCTCCTCTCTAAAATTGATTGTAAAATTCCTCAGCACTCAATTTATTATTACTTTCAGATTGACGTTCTAAATATTTAAAAAATGCTTCACTATCCATATCTTCAATATCTTGGAATGGAATACCATTTTCTAACAATTGTTTAGTTATATCATCTAAAGTTTCAAGTGCTTCGGACGATGTTATTTTTTTGAGTTGTCTTTATTAACTCCACCCATCGCATTGCTCATGATATTTCGTAATGTTTCAACACCATCTTGTAAATCTAAGCCATTATAAATAGCTTCTTTAGTAACATTAGGATTGTTAAATAAATCAACTACAATATCAATCATTGGCTCTAACATGCCAACTTCATTTTCTCCAGATAAAGAAACAAATTTTTTTTCTTCTGATTTTGTCAAAACGACACCATTAGTTAATTTATCTTCTAAAATACGTAAGCGTGCTGATTTCTCTTCAATGTCTTTGTTAAAATCAAGAATTTTTTTAATTTTTCCAAAGTTGATCTTACGTTGTTCATAGTAATTTACCTTATCTGTTTCTGGATCATATAGTTTAATTGAAATCATTAGTGACTACCTCCATCAGGAGATAATACTGGATTTGTTACTGCATTTTCTGTAATAGTATTAACAGCTTTAAATCCAGGGAACATCTTAGCTACAAAAGTTTCAAATGTAGCTCCAGATGTTTCGGAACCCTTAGCTTTAACTAATTTATCTGAACGTCTAGTGATTGCAGAACCAGAAATTGCTACATTGTTAGGTGTTTTACCTTTATCTTCTGATGTCTTCAAATCATCAGCGTCAACTGTAGCAAACTTAGCTTTAGCAATACCAATCCACATTTTTTTGCCTTGTAGGTCTTCTGCTTCAGCAATAACAGCACAATATGGTTGTGTTACTGTTGAGTAAGTTTCTAAAATCCCATTGTCTAACTTATCGCCTAATACTTCTGTTGCTACATCACTAGGTAATTCAACGGCTGTAATTTCAACTTTACCAGTACCTGTACCAGCATCAGATACATAATAAGCAATGTTTGAGCCATAAACAGTGTTAGATTGACCTTGAAAGCCACTTGTTTTAAGTTCTACAGCACCACCAGAATTACCATCAATAGCAACTACTTTTGTTACTTGTTCTTTGTCGTCCATGATACCGAACAAAATACGATTGAAACCAACCGTACCAATTGCAAATTTATTATCTGCCATAATTTATAACCTCACTTTATTATTTGATATCGTCTTACACGCAAATGCAAAACTTGAAAATCATACTCATAATTTGTGCTAAAATCAGTAAAATACACTTCAAAATCGTTGTTTTTTAGTGCTTTCTCTACTAAATTTGTTAATTTTTCGCCTGTTTTATTGTCTTTTACGTAAATATCTATCTGACTTTCAGATAATTCTCCACGTTTAAAGTTACTAGCATAATCAAAGGGACTATTGCCTAAGAAAGTAATTTGAGCAAAGGGTAACTTCTTACTTTCTAAAATCGTTTGTGGAATTTCACGCATAATAAACGTATTTGTATTATCAAATTCATCTAAAGTCTTTACGATATTTCCTACATCAATAGCGCTAATTCTCATAGACCTAATTCACTCCTAATCACGCTGAAAATCTTACTTTCATATTCTTCTTTTGAAGAATCTATCGCTCTTTCAATAAATGGATTAGCTTTCTGATTAACAGTCCCTAATTCAACAAAATGGACACGCCAGTAGGTATCTTCTCCGAACCCAACATTGACGTGTCCATACTGGTCTACCCCACTGACTTGAATATCATCTTTCATATGCTTGAAAGTTGTTTTCTTGCCAGTTTTCTTATCCATTTGTCTTTGAGCTTTCCACGATCTATCAGAAACATTTTCATAAGGTGTTTGTGCTTTTAGTTCTTCAGCAAATATAGGAGCAGATTCTCTAACGGCTTTGTTACTAATTCTTTTTGCTTTATTTCCTAATTTTTGCAATTCAGAAGTGATATTATCATCAATCGAAAAACTCATTAAAACACCACCTATTCCAACGATTTTTGGCAAATAATTACGTCCCACATCTTATATTGAGTGTCAATGTTGAAATTATTAATCTTGTAACGTTCATTGTTATGGATTAACTCCATATCAGTTGTAATTTTAGGCTCGTTTTGGAATCTATGTCTGATTACAAATTGTGCTGATGTTGATAACGTGGATAAGTTTTTTTCAACGTCATTAGCATTTTTGCTTCTCAGCATCGCAAACAACATTGGATAAATTATTTCATCTTCTGTTGCTATTTCATCACCATATTCATCAACTTTCGGAACTCTTGGACGTACAATCTTAATGATTTCTGTTAAATCTCCAGTTTCAGCTATCATTTTCATCACTCATTTCTTGTTTTTGAGCATAAATTCGATATTTAGGCTTTAATTGCAGAATTATCTCATTAACACCATACAAAATAGGAACTTCGCCTTTCTGAGTTGTAGCAGAACGAGTTTTAAAATAATGGTCTACCAATTGAATAACTGCTAAATCATATAAATAGTTATCAGCATAGAAATCTAGATACTTAGTACCAATAGAATTTTGTACTTTAGATTCAGCAGCGTTCAAACATAGCGTTAGAACATCATCAAATACATTACTATCAATCGCTATTGCTCGTTTAAATTGGTCCAAGTCCATCATCTACACCACCTAACCAACTAATTTTAATAAATCAGCTTTAGCGGCGTTGGATGAGTAACTAATACTATGAGCATCTAAATATGCTTTGATTTCAGTTACTGTATTAGCATCAGTTGGTTTTACATCTCCACTAGGGTCAAATTTGGCAACCCCACTATCAGGTCCAACAATTGAACCACTGTCAACTGATCCATTGCCTGAACCTTGTGGGGGAACTATTTTGACGCTACATCAGCAATACGGAATGCACTAGCTAGTAAAATCTTGTGATCAAACCATGCTGTTAGTTGAAAGTTGTTTACACCCTTGTCGTAATCTTTCCATTGTTCGTACAAGGCAGAAGAAATTTCGTAATTTAGTTGAGCATATTTAAAGTTACCAACAACTGGTTTTTTTGCCAATTCAGTAAAACGAACTGGGTAACCCAAGATTTCTTCAGGAGCCTTACCAAACAACGATACGGCACCGTTAGATAATTCTTTAATCATCTTCAAGTAATCTGGTCGTGTCATATAAACTTTAATATCGGATTGAAATTCATCTGCAATATCTCCTGCAGCTTGTGTAATAGCGTCAAATAAAGTTGAACCAGATACTTTCTTAATGTTGTTTTGAGTTGAGTAGAAACTCATTTCTTCTTCACCAGGTTTTGCTGTTTCAGCAAAAGCCACTTTCTTTTCTTTACGTGCCAAACCAGCTTGTAATTGAGCATTTACATGTTCTACTAAGTTTGTATCAGTACCATTCAAGATTGCTTCAGAAATAGCTACTTTAAGTTTTGTCTTATTACGTCCAAACTTAACTGTATCGCCTTTTAATCCAATTTCCTTAGCTACTTCTTGGTCGTTTACAAATGAGTCATCATCAATTGTCACATCAATACGTGGACGTTCCAAATTCGTCACTGCCGTTACCAATTCGTCATCACGTAATGGATTAGTGTCAGTTGGTTCAGCAATGATGTCATTTGCAATTGTTACTGGTAACAACTTAGAACCATGAGTTGTTGAGTCGTCATCACCTAATACTTGCTTGTAGTCAGAAGATAACTTTTGGCCACGGTAAAATTCAGCCTTAGCATGAATTAATTTTTCTTCTGCTGTCATAGTAGGTGTTTTTGTTTTTGTGAATTTAGCACGTTGTTCAGCTTCTTCACGCCCTACTTGTTCTTTTAACATGTTATAACGTTTCTCTAAAGATTCTGATTGTTCTTGTAATTGCATTAAATCCTTATCAGCAACTGTCGGATCTCCTGCTTTCATTGCAATTTCTTCATTAACTTTCTTTAATTGTGAACCTAAAGTTCCTAAATTTTGTTTCTTTTCATAAAGTGTAACTGTCATAATGTAACTCCTCCTAATGTATTATTCACATAATCAATTTTTTCTTTTGCTTTGACAATTAGTCGCTCTCGGTTAATCGAATTACCTGGAGCAGATTGTTTAATTAATTGATTTGGAACGTGTTTATAACGTTCTAAAAACTCGCCTGGTAAACTAGCAACTGCTTTATTTGATTCCAAAACTTCATCAGCTAAACCATAATCAACAGCTTCTTGAGCTGATAACCATGTTTCTTCATCTAGCAATTTGACTAATGTTTCTTCATCAATCTTCCCGTTTGATTTAGATAAATAAGTTTTAACACTTGCTTGAGCAATACGGTCTAAATTATCTGCTTGTTTTCGTAATTCTTTTGAATTACCCATTGCAACCGCCCACGGATTATGAATCATTAGCATTGAGTTTTCAGGCATAAAAATAGTGTCACCACTCATAGCAATGACACTTGCAATTGATGCTGCTAAACCATCAATATAAACATTGACGTTTGCTTTGTGCATTTTCAGCATATTGTGAATTGCTATTCCTTCAAATACACTTCCACCAGGCGAATTAATATGTAAATTAATAGTCTTTACATCGCCTAAATCATCTAAATCATCTTTAAACGACGTGGCAGAAACTTCTTCGTCATACCATTTGTCAGAAATAATTTCTCCATAAATTGCAATTTCGCCAACGTTATCTTGAGTTTTGCTCATTTCCCAATACTTGATTGGTTTCTTCAGTTTTGGTTCCATTACCATTTGAACTCACCCCCTTTCGTTGTGCTGGGTCCATATCTAAAGGATATAAGTCACCAGATACGAATAATTTATCTGCAAACTCGTCTTTAGATAGTGGCAAATCTTCCAACGCTCTAATATCATTAGTTGTTAAGATACCAGAACGTCTTAATGCTTGATAATATGCTGTACGTGCTTGAACATTACCACGCAACAAACTATTAACATTGAATTTAAAATACATTCCAGCTTTTCTTTGTTCTTCTGTTAATAATTTATTAGTTAATTCTTGTTCATATTGTCTAGCAATTGGAATTAATGTTCTTTGTACAAATTGACTCATCAAATCTTCGTTATTAGTAACAGTAGATTGATTTAAAAATGCTAAAGGAACATTAAAAGCGTTAGCTATTCTTGTATCAGTTATCTTTTCAGTATTAATTAAATCACCAGATAAGAATTCTCTAGGTAGTTGACTGATTTCAACGCCAGGTTCTTCAAACAAAACACCACCGTTGTCTCTAATGAAAGCTCTAAAATTATCAATAACATCTTTTCTACTCTCATCATCAACATTTGAACCGTAAGTAACCTTAAAACTATCCACCTTAGACATTTCAGATAAACTGAATTTCTGTACCGCTAAATCGAAATCTAAGGCATTTTTAAGCACGTCTAGTGGGCTTATACCTAATAACCTTGTTGACCCTGAAATGTGCTTTAAATGTAAAATATTGGCCTCTGAGACAAGTATATTTTCATTACTACCTGTTATCTTATACCAAATTGAATTATCATCTTGGTTTTGCATAACTGTCACACAAGTTGGAGATACTGGATATAAATTAACTGGTTGCCAGTATTCATCCCTTTCAATCAACACATAAGCATTACCGTATTCATTACGGTCTGTTTCTAACTTTTGGATAAAAGAAAAAGAAGTCATGGACGGATTAGGATGGTATTTTATTTCCATCGCTAAATCACTGTCTGTAACTTCTTCATAGTTCTTATATAGTTTTAGTGGCATACTAGCCATTGCATTAGATAACTGAGTAATTACTGAAAATACCGTCTCGTTAGTTTGTAATGTTGAACCAGATAAACTAATTGGGAAAGGATTACCTGTTTTCAAACTAACTGGTCCACTAGCTTTTTTATTTCCAGTGATTAAACTTTTTATTTTATTCAAAAAACCCAAAAATAATCACCTCCTTATCTTAAACTGACAAATTTTATTCTACCTGGTTTTTCTTCTACATTTAGATTTTCCCATAATGATTCATGAGCATTTAGTAACGCTGCGAAACCGTCAATTTTTCGATTACGTGATTGTTTAGTTGGCATCCAGTTGTTGTTTCTATCTGTAACCAACTTAACGTTATTCAAGTACCATCTAAACATCAAATTGTTATTAGTTACTACCTTGCCATCTAATAACAACTCTTTCATGTTCTGCATTGGACCACCTAAAGTAATAAATCCTTGTTTAACAACTTTAGTGTTAAAACCATATTTTTGTAATGATTGATTTAAGAATAATGCTTTATTAGGATCATAATTAATTTGTCTGATTTTATACTTCTTAGCTTGCTCCACAAACCAATTATAAACATATTCATAATTAACATATTCTCCAGGAACAATTGTTAAATATCCTTGCTTTTCCCATTCGTGTAAACGTTCTGGATTTTTATCAATTCTGACTCTTTCTTCTGGTACAAATGACTGCATTTTCCAAAAAATAGAACCATCATCTAACTTAAATTCTAAACCAGTAGCGGTAAAGTCTTCCGTTTCTGATAAGTCATATCCACCTATACATGAACGTCCTAATAAAGTATCTTCATCAATCACACGTTTATTTTTATTAATAGTTTCAATCGTTACAAATGATAATTCATCAGTAGAACTAAAGATATTAAACTGTTTTGTCAACCAAGTAGCATATTCAGCAGGAGTTCTTTTATCTTTGATGTAATCAGATATCAAGTTTACTGTATCCATTAAACAAAGATTAGGATTAGCTTTAATCCATAATTCTGGGTCATCGCTTTCTTCAACTTTATCTAAACTTGCTAAATAATAGAATGTTCTCTCGTCAACATGAGCATCGTAATCTGACAAGGCATCTTTTCCGTTGTCTATAAAGTCCATTAAAGGACCATCTAAAACATATCCAGCAGTTGAGATATACACAATTAACGGTTGTAATCTCGCACCCCTGGCTTGTTTCATCGCTGAAATTAAAAAATAATCCTTATATTCATGAATTTCATCAAACACGGCGAAATGAACATTTTCACCATCTTTATTATTTTTTTCAGCAGACATAGGAACAATTGTAGAATTTGTCTTTGGAAATCTTATTTCAGAACGTGTTGTAACAAATCTCTTATTCAAATATGGACTTGCTTCAATCATTGCCTTAGACTCATCATATAATTTTCTAGCCTGAGATTGAGCATTAGCCAAAAAATAAATATTAGCACCACGCTCCCCATCAAATCCAGCCATATAATCAGCTAAACCAGACTCCAATGTGGTTTTACCATTTTTACGACCAACGAAAACTACTCCTTCACGAAAACGTCTCAAACCTGTATCACGATGCACCCAACCAAACATTGAACCAACAATAAAATGTTGCCACGGTTGCAAAATTAATTGAGCATTGACTGACTTTGACGGTTTACATTTTTTCTCAATAAACCTAATAGGCCTGTGTGCTTTTTCTTCATCAAATATCCAAGGAAAATCTTCATCGCCTTGTCTATCCAAGTCTTTCAAATGACGTTTGCAAGCTAGAATAACATTCTTACCTGCTGGAATATCACCTTCAACAACCATCTTAGCGTAATACGTTGTTAGAACTACTGGAGATGGTTTATCTAAATAAGCCCAACCTAGCATTGACTTTCTATAATCATTCCACCATTTTTCTAACTGAGTTTGATTATATTGTAAAATTTTAGAAGTCATCGTCATCATCACTTTCATCATCTAAGTGAATCGCTAATGACGCTCTAGCAGAAGGAGTTAATCCAAGCATGTTAGCATATTTGGTTAATGTTGCTGAAGCATTCCTTTTCTCTCTAATTAATGGATTAACCCTACCATCAATCATGTTTCCAGTCTTTCGAATTTTACGTTTATAAGACAAGTAATCATAATACGTATCACAATAAACTGCTAGAATATCCACATCAACGTCAGATAATATTCCTGTTGGTTCCATCAGCTCTACAATACGTTTAAAGTTCTTTTTCGCTCCAGGTTCTAACCAAGAAGGTGGTTTTAAATTATTAGATGAAATTTTTAGTTTTTCTTCATTCTTTTTACGTTTATAAATTTCTTTTTTTGTTAAGTTGTTAGGATTTCCTTCGTATAAATGCATCATCGCACTTTTGGCTGCTTGTGGCATAAAAATTAACTCCTTTCTTCCAGATTTTGAATTACTTTTTTTGATTGAAAAACGAATTTATCGTAAACGAAAGTCATCACCGTTGATTTAATAACGTTTCTAGCGTTTTTCTGACCTAGGGGGGGACTATAATTTAAAGTCTGGATTTGCTTTAAACACAAATACTTCACGTTTCTTTTCTTTCAGTTTTTTGTATTTGTCTTTATCTCCACTAGGTTTTTCTCTATGTTCTTGGTTGTGATGTTCCAAGCAGATAGTTTCTAGATTTTCTAATTTTAATCGTTTATTAAAATCATCTTTAATAGGAACGATATGATGAACTGTATTAGCTGTTCTAACTATTCCTTGCCTCAAACACTCTTGACATAGATAGTGATCTCTAGTCAGTGCTTGCTTACGTGCTAACTTCCAAGCCTTGCTATGATAGAACTTGATGTACTTATCTTCATACATGTTAATCTACCCACTTAACTGTAGCATGGTAATTAATATCTTTACCTTTTAATTGATTGTAATCCATAGCTTTCAAGGACTCTTCTACCTTAGATTTAGATACAGTAATCAAAGCATTAACATACTTCCCATTGCTTGCTGTTGTATGAGTAACTTCAAATGGTAATGCATCTAATCCTTTCATCACTTCATCGAATTCTCTTTCGTCCATCAGCACAACTCTTTGAGCCAAGTCAATCACTATCCTTTCCAAACAAAAAAGCTAGAGAACTTAAGAAGTAACATCAAATACTTCAAGAACTCTAGTCTTAAAATAAACAAATAAAAATTAAAGTTAATAGATATAAACAATATCTCATGTACTAATTAATAAAAGGTCGGATGATTTCTTCTAGACAATTATCATCATACACATCATAGCATGGATATACCGACTTGTCACCGACATCTTACCGACATTGACCTGACATTCAACCGACATAACACTGACACGCTACCGACATTCAACCGACATTATACCGTCAACATATAATCGTTCTATCTGTCTATCTGAATAAGACAATTCATCAGCAATATCATTCAAACTATATCGTTCTAAAAAATAAAAATCTAAGACTGTAGCTTCTAATTGATTATCTAAGTCTAATAACTTTTCTGCAATCTCATTTCTAATATCAATTGATTCACTTACCATTTCATCAATTTTATTTTCAAGATATTCCTTTTGAGCTAAAACGTCATCTAAGGTTTTTTTAACTGAGCTAGAAGGTTCAGATGAATAAGATACACCCTTTAAATCATAACGTTCGTTGAGTCTATTTAATTTGTCTTTCAATCTATCTATCTTCGTATGTATTTTTCGATATCGCATTAAATAAGCTTTATTATGCTTAAATTCATTGTCTATACTCATTCAAATTAAACCTCACTTAAAATTTTTTATCTTTGTAACAGATGTAACAGATTAACTTTTTCGATCTGTTACACTTAAAACCTTATTATACCAACGTTTGTAAGCCCTATTTTTGAAGTGTAACAGATGTAACAGATAAAATGAACTTCTTATATATTTTTTAAAAATAGAAATGGAATATATTAATTATTTAATACTATTATATTATATATAATAAAAAATATATAATATAGGGCGACTCAAACTCGTTACATCTGTTACAAAATCGCCAAACCCCTTGAGCCACAAGGGATACAGCTGTAACAGATGACCTTTTTTATCTGTTACAACTCGTTACAACCTGTTACATGTTGATTTATAAAGTTCATTGCATTTT
>OGIX01000082.1_pt1 | contig 89719 bp, 80 predicted proteins | sample 1571901 | NCBI WGS metagenome assembly OGIX01 (sample SAMEA2582102, study PRJEB24529) | metagenome | biome: Human gut stool | place: China | collected 2011
GCCAGCAAGACGCAAGCGAAGCGCTGCGGATGCTGGGTGCCGCAACCCGGCCTTGTCGAGCGAAGCGAGACTGAGAGGTTGAGTCTAGATTTATTTTACCACTTTCTCTCCCAAAATTCAAAAAATTTCGGAAAGGCTATTGACTTCATGAAACTGAAGTGCTATGCTATGTCCATGCTCAATCACTTCACGATACTGAAGTTCGCGATACGGAAACATCAACGGCAAGGCGGCCTCATCTCCCCTGCCGTACCAGAACAGGAAAAGGAGAACCCGCCATGATCATCGTACTCAAACAGGACGCCTCCAAAGAGAAAGTCCATGAATTCTGCACCGAGCTGGAAGGCATGGGCCTGCAGATCAACGACTCCAAGGGCAGCGACACCCACATCCTCGGCCTCATCGGCGACACCAAGGCCATCGCAGAGAGCTGGGTGCTGGCAAACCCCGTGGTCGAGACCTGCCGCCGCGTGTCGGAGCCCTACAAGAAGGCCAACCGCAAGTTCCACCCGGACGACAGCGTCATCGACGTGGAGGGCGTGAAGATCGGCGGCGGCAGCTTTGCCGTCATCGCCGGCCCCTGCAGCATCGAGAGCGAGGAGCAGATCACCTACTGCGCCCAGCGCGTCAAGGCAACCGGTGCTTCCCTGCTGCGCGGCGGTGCGTTCAAGCCCCGCACTTCCCCCTACTCCTTCCAGGGGATGCGCAGCGAGGGTCTCGACCTGCTCAAGCTGGCCCGCCGTGCCACCGGCTCCCCCATCGTCACCGAGATCATGAACACCGAACATCTGCCCCTCTTCGAGAACGTAGACCTCATCCAGGTGGGTGCCCGCAATATGCAGAACTTCGAACTGCTCAAGGCTGTAGGCCGTCAGAAAAAACCTGTCCTGCTCAAGCGCGGCCTCGCCAACACCCTCGAGGAGTTCGTCATGAGCGCCGAGTACATCATGGCCGAGGGCAACGAGAACGTCATCCTCTGCGAGCGCGGCATCCGCACCTTTGAGACCAGTATGCGCAACACCCTCGATCTCGCCGGCGTGGTCATGCTTCATAAGATGACCCACCTGCCCGTCATCGTAGACCCCAGCCACGCCTGCGGCCACGCATGGATGGTGCCTCAGCTGGCCAAGGCCGCTGTCGCCGCCGGTGCCGACGGCCTGATGATCGAAGTCCACAACGACCCCGCCAAGGCCAAGTGCGACGGCGCACAGAGCCTGACCCCCGACCAGTTCGATGAGCTGATGGGCTTCATCCGTAAGGAAGTAGAGTTCTTCGGCAAGAAGATGAACTAAGTTACGCTTTCGGCGTTGACAATTCACGCTGAAACGATTATACTACAAATAAAGAAGGCACTGTCCCACAAATGGTCAGCGCTCTTCCGGCGTTAAGTCAAAAAGAATGACCGCTTGCTTTCTGAGGGCAGAGGCGGTCATTTCTTTTTGTTGTTAAAAATGGTCCAGCTGATCTCAAAGGTAATGTAGATCGCCCCGCCGAGAAGCGTGAGCAACAATACGACCTGTTCAAACGTCATGGAACATCCCCCCTTTCGCTCTCGCGTCAGGGGAAGCAAAAAGATTTTCGTCTCCACTGGCGCTTCGCCGGAGGAGCGTGACCACCTGCATTTGCAGACAGTGCCTGCCGCCTTTTCTGACGGCAGTTTCAGAATATCACAACTTTTGACAAAATACAATAGCGTCTTTCTTGTTCGACTGCTGCCCGCTTTGCAAAAAGGGTCGGCAGTCGTTTTCTTTTCCTGTTATCTGTGCTATACTATAGTATATTTACAAAAACTTCACTCTGAAAGAAAGAGGTTCACACTATGAAAGCACATATCGCACGCAACCAGAACGCCGGCGTCCCGCTGGCGCTGGGCTGGAACCTGTCCGCCGCCGACCGGGGCATCCTCGAGGGGATGGCTCCCGCCTTCGGCATGAAGCTGCTTCCCGTCTCCCCTGCCGACGCGGGCAAGACCGTCGCCCAGCTGCTGGGCGAGGTAGAGACGAAAGCCTCCCGCACCCTCGTGCTGGAACCGGGCGCTTACCCTCCCGCACTGGTGCTGGCGAACTTCAGGGAAAAGGACCTCGACACCCTGCTGGACCTCATGAAGCAGGCACAGGTGAACATCCCCCTCAAGGCCGTGGTCACCCCGTCCAACAAGAACTGGGTCTTCGGCGACCTGCTGGCCCACCTGTCGGAAGAGCATGTCTCCTTCACCGCTGCGGCAAAGGAGCAGGCATGAGCATCAAGCGTTTCGTTTCCGCTCTGCTGACCGGGGCGCTCTGCCTCGGCGTCCTCACCGCCTGCGGCTCGGCCCAGAAGCCCGCCTCTTCGGGCGTGAGCGCCGACGCCCAGCGGTACAGCACCATCTTCTATGATGCCTTCGACACTGTCACGCAGGTCATCGCCTACTGCGACAGCGAGGAGGAGTTCTCCCGTCAGATAGACGCCCTCCACGCCGACTTGCTGGAATACCACCGTCTCTACGACATCTACAACGATTATGACGGCGTGGTGAATGTCAAGACCATCAACGACAACGCCGGCGTCGCACCCGTTCAGGTGGATGATAAGATCCTCGGGATGCTGGAACTGGCCCGGCAGATGTACGACACCACAAACGGCAAGCTGAACATCGCCATGGGCAGCGTCCTCCGCATCTGGCACGACTACCGCGAGGCCGCCGAAGCCAACACGAACGAGGCGGACAACAAGCTGCCCGAACAGGAGGCGCTGGATGCCGCCGCCCGGCACTGCGACATCTCCAACCTCGTCATCGACGAAAACGCCAAGACCGTCTATCTCTCCGACCCGGATATGTCCCTCGACGTGGGCAGTGTGGGCAAGGGCTACGCCGTGGAGCTGGTGGCTCAGGCCGCTGAGGCCCGGGGCCTGAAGAGCGCCCTCATCAGCGTAGGCGGCAACCTCCGCGCCATCGGCACGAAGCCCGACGGCTCCCAGTGGTCGGGCGGCGTGGAGAACCCGTGGAACGCCTCGGACGTCTACACTGCCAGCTCTTCCTACGTCTCCGGTGTCAACATGAGCGATATGGCTCTCGTCACCAGCGGCAACTACCAGCGGTACTACGTCGTGGACGGTGTGCGCTACCACCACCTCATCGACCCGGATACCCTCTGGCCCGCCCGCTACTTTGACAGCGTGAGCGTCCTCTCCCCCGACTCCGGCGCAGCCGACTGCCTCACCACCGGCCTGTTCTGTATGTCCCTTGAGGATGGCCAGAAGCTCATCGAGTCCCTCGACGGTGTGGAGGCCCTCTGGTGTACCCCAGACGGCGAAGTCATCCAGTCCAGCGGCTGGGCCGACCACGAGAAAAAGTAACAGAAAGCGAAAGTCCCCTCTTCGTCACGGTTCTTGCTCCAATGACGAAGAGGGGACTTTTATATCCTATATATCAAGAATATTTCCGCGCGTTCACTCTTCCATGCAGGCATACCTTGCCATCAGGACAGCCCCGCCGGTCAAGAGTGCGGCGACAAGCTCCACCACCCAGACAGATGCCACTGCGCTGAGCAGAACGGACAGCGAGTCGATGACAAAGTGGAACAGGTAGGCCCGCACCAGCTCCATGGGGGCCTTTTTGCGGATGGACTGGAACACCAGAATCGACAGGCTCAGATGGAGCACCACCGCAATGATCCGCTCTACGCCGCCTGCAAAAAACGTCAAGCTCGGTGTCGTCCACAGCGCCGAAAGAGCCGCTGCCGTGTCTGCCGCCTTCTCTGCGTCAAGAGTCGCCAGCTGTGCAGACATGGTGCCGGAATTTATCATCACGGCACTTGCGATGTTGTTGATAGATGTCACGCCGCACAGAAGCATTGCCTCTACGCCGCCGTGTCCGGCACCATACATAAAGGCATTCGGAAAATCCAGCGGCTTCACCAGAAACCTCATGGCGATGTAACGACCGGTCTCTTCAAAAAGAGCTGCCATCAGGCCGCCATAGACTGCGTATAGGATCACGCTTCCGGTCAGCGCTTCTCCGGCCAGCCGGAACACGATGCGATGGATGGCAGCTTCCAGCATCAGCACCATCACGAAGAAAACGCCGCACCCGATAAAGAACGGTGCAGTCTTCGCACCCAGCTTCTTCTTTGCGTAAACAAAGAGGCCTATGGGAAGTGCGAAGGAGACGACAAGCGAAAACACCATGCCTGCGATGCTTGCCCCGGGTACCATACCTACTGTCATAGTCATCCTCCCTGCCGATATACCATCGGCGTTTTTGCAAGGCCTGCCCCCGGAGGGGAGCAGGGTCATTCAATATCCAGCTCCGGCGGCAGGTCGATCTGATCGGAGACGTACCGGCCGTTCTTTTTGCGCTGACGCACACACTCGGTGAGGAGATACTCGATCTGCCCGTTCACCGAGCGGAAATCGTCCTCAGCCCATGCGGCAAGGGCCTCATAGAGCTTTGCGTTCAGGCGCAGGGGGATCTGCTTTTTGGGCTCTGCCATCAGTACAGGCTGCCGCTGTTCACGATGGGCTGTGCGTCCCGGTTGCCGCAGAGCACCACCAGCAGGTTGGAGACCATGGCCGCTTTCCGTTCGTCATCCAACTCCACCACTTTGTTTTCGCTCAGCCGGTCCAGTGCCATCTCCACCATGCCCACGGCGCCGTCCACGATCATCTTGCGGGCGTCGATGATGGCGCTGGCCTGCTGGCGCTGGAGCATCACTGCGGCGATCTCCGGCGCATAGGCCAGATAGGTGATCCGGGCCTCCACCACCTCGATGCCTGCCTCAGCCACGTTTTTCTGGATCTCGTCCCGGATGCGGGCCGCCACCACCTCCGAGGAACCCCGCAGGCTGCCCTCGTCGGCCACGCCGTCTCCGGTGGTGTCCACGTTGGGGGCCACATCGTAGGGGTACACCCGCACCACGTTCCGCAGGGCGCTGTCACACTGGAGGGAGAGGTACTCCTTGTAGTTGTCCACATTGAACACCGCCTTGGCAGTGTCGGTGACCCGCCAGATCACGGCGATGCCGATCTCCACCGGGTTGCCCAGACAGTCGTTGATCTTCTGCCGGGAGTTGTTGAGGGTCATCATCTTCAAGGAGATCTTTTTGCTTACGCTGCTTGAGGCGAGCTGGCTGTTCTGGCCGCTGACGCTCAGCAGGGCGGCTGCGCCGCTCTCCTTGCTGGTCACGTCCCCGCTCTGGCTCAGGCGGGTACCGGCGGCGGGGTTGACGGCGGTGCAGAAGGGGTTCACCCAGTAAAAGCCCTGTCCCTTCAGGGTGCCAATGTAATCACCAAACAGGGTGAGCACCAGTGCCTCCTGCGGCTTTAACACCTTAAGACCGCAGAACAGGAAGATGCCTGCGATCCAATATGCAATGGACAAAATCAGCAGCGGCACGCCCAGAAGCATCCGGTCTGCATTCAGCAGGGTGACACTGTAAATGAACAGTGCAATAGATGCCACATAGCCCAGCAGGGTGAGCAGCAGCATAGCCATGCCGTTTTTGCGGGTATTCAAAATTTTTTCTTCCATAACAGTTTCCTCCTTATGGGGTCGGAAGCGTTTCTTTTTGATACTAAAATCATATCACTTTGCCGCACCGCTGTCAAGAGCGGGACGCAAAAAAAGAGCCCGCCCCGCCGCAGGTGCGGCAAGGGCAGGCCCTCTTGTCTGGAAAATGTGGAAACGCCGCCGGATAAAACGGGAAGGGAGCATCAGCGTTTGTATTTCGCAGCGGTCTGCAGACGCTGCATGGCGCGGTCCAGAGCGATCTTGGTCTGGTAGTACTCGTGCATGCTCTGCTTATGCTGCAGGCGCTCTTCGGCGCGGATGCGGGCAGCCTCGGCACGGTTCTTGTCGATGTCCTCGGGGCGCTCGGCGCTGTCCACCAGCAGAAGCACGAAGGTGGGCGTCACCTCAGCGATGCCGTCGCCGACCAGAATCTCGCGGGTCTCGCCGTCCACAGTGAACTTGAGCATCCCCATGTGGATAGCCACCAGCACCGGGCTGTGGCCGGCCTGAACACCGTAGACGCCGTCCTTCACGGGCAGCACCATGCTCTCGCAACTGCCCTGATAGAACTCACCGCTGGAAGCCGTGATGTTGAGGATGAAGCTGTTCATCAGGCCTCACCGCCTTTTTCCTCCGCCAGCTTGTCCGCTGCCTTCTTGCGGGCGTCGTCGAGGGTGCCTACGTTGAAGAAGGCCCACTCGGGCAGGTCGTCGCACTTGCCGTCCACGATGGCGGCAAAGCCCTTGACCGTCTCGGCCAGCGGCACATATTTGCCGGGCAGGCCGGTGAAGTTCTCAGCCACCGAGAAGGGCTGGGACAGGAACTTCTGCAGCTTACGCGCACGGGTGACGGTGAGCTTGTCTTCCTCGCCCAGCTCGTCCATGCCCAGAATGGCGATGATGTCCTGCAGTTCCTGATAGCGCTGCAGCGTTGCCTGCACCTTGCGGGCCACGCGGTAGTGCTCCTCGCCCACGATGTCGGCTTCCAGAATGCGGGAGGTGGAAGCCAGCGGGTCCACAGCGGGATAGATGCCCTGCTCGACGATCTTACGGCTCAGGACGGTGGTAGCGTCCAGATGTGCAAACGTGGTAGCGGGGGCGGGGTCGGTCAGGTCGTCAGCGGGGACGTAGACGGCCTGCACCGAGGTGATGGAGCCGTCGCGGGTGGAGGTGATACGCTCCTGCAGAGCGCCCAGCTCGTTGGCCAGCGTGGGCTGATAGCCGACAGCCGAGGGCATACGGCCCATCAGAGCGGAGACCTCAGAGCCGGCCTGCACGAAACGGAAGATGTTGTCGATGAAAAGCAGCACGTCCTTGTGGGTCTCCTCGCGGAAATACTCGGCCATGGTCAGGCCGGTCTCCGCCACCCGCATACGGGCTCCTGGGGGCTCGTTCATCTGGCCGAAGACCAGCGCGGTCTTGTTCAGGACGCCGGAGGCGTTCATCTCGCCCCAGAGGTCGCAGCCCTCGCGGGAGCGCTCGCCGACACCAGTGAAGATGGAGTAGCCGCCGTGCTCGGTGGCCACGTTGTGGATAAGTTCCTGGATCAGGACGGTCTTGCCGACGCCTGCGCCGCCGAACAGACCGATCTTGCCGCCCTTGGCGTAGGGGGCCAGCAGGTCGATGACCTTGATGCCCGTTTCCAAAATCTCAGTAGCGGGCTTCTGCTCTGCAAAGCTGGGGGCCTTGCGGTGGATGGGCCAATGCGGCACATCGTCCACAGAGCCCTTGCCGTCGATGGGGCGGCCCAGCGGGTCGAACATACGGCCCAGCGTGGCCTCGCCCACCGGGGCAGTCAGGCCGTGGCCGGTGGCGGTGACTTCCATACCCTTGCCCAGACCTTCGCTGGCCGAGAGCATGATGCAGCGCACCGTCGATTCGTTGACGTGCTGCGCCACCTCCATCGTGCGCTCGGTGCCTTCTGCGGTCACGGTCAGCGCTTCCTGCAGGGCAGGCAGTCGGCCTGCGGTGAACTGCACGTCCACCACAGGGCCGGCCACGCGAATAATTTTTCCCTGTATCATAGATTTGCCTCGTATATTTAGATGTGTCTAGATGTGTCAACCTCTCAGTCTCGCATTCGCTCGACAGCTCCCCTACCGAGGGGAGCCTCTGGCGAAGAGATGAAGCTTTACGGAATGCCAAAGCCTCTCCTCGATAGGAGCAACAACGACGACCGCCGCCAGTGGCGGAAACAGGGAGTCGCTGTTGGGGCCGCGGCCAGCAAGACGCAAGCAAAGCGCTGCGGATGCTGGGTGCCACAACCCGGGCAGTGGCAGCGCGTCAGCGCTGACGGAGAGGTTATACAATTACTTCTGCCAGTGCCTTCAGCTCTTTGCACTCAGCCTCAATGTCCTCGGCGCTGAAGATCGCGCTCACGAGGGCCACGCCGTCCGCGCCGGAGCCTTTGAGCTTGAGGATATTGTCTTTATGGATGCCGCCGATGGCCACGACCGGCACATCCACGGAGTCGCAGATCTCTTTCAGTCTGCCCTCCGGCAGGACATCCACATCGGTTTTGGTGTGGGTGGAAAATGCCGCGCCGACGCCCAGATAGTCCGCGCCGTGGGCCACGGCCAGCTGTGCTTCCTCGACGGAATGGGCCGACACACCGATGATCATGTCAGGGCCCACCTTGGCGCGGACGTCTGCGGCAGCCATATCTTCCTGCCCGACATGGATGCCGTCGGCATGGCATTTTATAGCGATCTCGACGTTATCGTTGATGATGAAGGGTACGCCATAGCTGCGGCAGAGGGCGGAAAGCTCCATGGCTTCCTGCAAAAATGCCGCGTCGTCCAGCTCCTTTTCCCGCAGCTGGACGCAGGTGACGCCGCCTTTCAGCGCGTCTTCCACCTGCTGGCGGAGGGTCTCGCGGCCCGTCCACGCCCGGTCGGTGACGGCGTAGAGAAGCATGGTGTGTTTATCGCATTTCATAGCGTGCTCCTTCCTCGAGCTGTTCGGGGGTCATGTTGCAGATCGCGTCGATGATGTAATTGCGGTAGGTGGCGTTGCCGTCCAGTCTGGACAGGCGGCTGTGAGCTGCTTCGCCCGCAAGTCCCATGGCGCAGACCGCCGCAGCAGCGGCTTCCAGAGGCTTGTCCGGGTTGGCCGCACAGAATGCCGCCGTCAGGGCCGAGAGCTGACAGCCGGTGCCGGTGACGGCGCTCATCATGGGATGGCCGTTGCGGATGCAGAAGGCCCGCTCTCCGTCGGCCACGATGTCGATGGCACCGGTGACGGCGACGACCGCCCCTGTGCGGGCCGCAAACGCTTTGGCGAATGCCACGGTCTTGTCCAGCGTCTCGTCCGTCACCTTGTCGGCGGCGTCGGCGTCCACGCCTTTTGTGGTGCCGCTGCCTGCCGCCAGCGTCCGGATCTCGGAGATGTTGCCCCGGATGACTGTGAACTTCACTTCCCGCAGGAGGCGCAGTGCCGTTTCGGTGCGCAGATGGGAAGCGCCTGCGCCCACGGGGTCCAGCACGACAGGACGGCCCAGCCGGTTGGCGGTGTGTCCCGCCAGCAGCATGGAGGGGATGGTGCGGCTGTTCAACGTGCCGATGTTGAGGTTCAGCCCGGCACACAGCGAGGTGATGTCCTCGACCTCGGCGGCATCATCCGCCATGATGGGGGACGCCCCGCAGGCGAGGACGATGTTGGCACAGTCGTTGACGGTGACGTAGTTGGTGATGTTATGGACAAGCGGGCTTTTGGCCCGGACGTTGGCAAAGAGGTTCCGAAACATGGCTTCTCCTTCGAATCAGCTCAGGCTGGCCTGCATGGCGCGGAGTGCGCCTGCGCGGGAAAGTGCGGCCAGCAGTGCGCCTGCAATGATGGCACCGCCGGCGGTGGAGACGAGGAAGGGGACGATGTAGGCGTAGAACGCGATGTCACCGGCGCTCTTGCCCATCAGCAGGATGGCGACGGGGTAGGCGCACAGACCGCCGAGGATGGAGGTGCCGAACACCTCGCCCACGAGGGTGGGCAGCAGCTTATGGGTCTTGTGGAAGACGATGCCGCAGAGCAGTGCGCCGAACATGCTGCCGGGGAAAGCCATCAGACTGCCCAGACCCAGCAGGTTGCGCAGCAGGGAGGCGACGAAAGCCACGCCCACGCCGTAGTAAGGCCCCAGCAGGACAGCGCAGAGGATGTTGACCATGTGCTGCACAGGGGCGCATTTGCTGCCGAAGACCGGGAAGGAGAAGACGCTGCCTACGACGGCGACAGCGCAGAACATACCGGCGAGGGCCAGCTTTTTGGCAGAATAGTGTTTCATAGTGAGTGCTCCTTTTCAATAAAAAATAAGTGCAGGGGCAGACCGCCGCTCCCGCACACGAACAGACCCGGCACCCGCGCAGAGAGGCCGGAAACGGAAGAAGCGGTCGAGGCTCACTGGCCTCCTCTCACGCCGGAACACGGCTTCCCATCGCATACAAAACCCCAGACTCAGGGCGCTCCCCCTCAGCTGGAGACAACAAAAAGGAGACGCCTTCTGCGGCGTCTCCTGTAAAAATCCATAAACGGTGTTATGACTTCCTACGGCGGCATTATCCGCATCAGGTGCAGAAATTGTCCGAAAACAATTTCTAAGGGTCGAAGTTCGAGAACTCCCTCTCAGCCTGCTTCTACAAGCTCCCCTGTATTTGTTTGTCGGGAGTATTCTACACCCATCGGGGATAAAATGCAAGGGTTTTCTTTTTTCGCGGCGCGTTTTGTGGTATACTGAAAAAAAAAAGCCTGCATTTGCAAAAACGGGCAGATAAAGGAGATATGGCTTATGGGTCTTGTCAAAGCGGCATTGGGCGCAGCATCCGGCGTGATGGGCGACCAGTGGAAAGAATACTTTTACTGCAGTGCTCTCCCGGCGGAGGTGCTGGCTGTCAAGGGACAGAAGAAAGTTTCCGGGCGCTCTTCCAACCGCCGCGGCACCGAGAACATCATCACCGACGGCTCCATCGTGGCGGTGGCCGAGGGCCAGTGCGCCCTCATCGTGGAGCAGGGCAAGGTGGTGGACCTCTGCGCCGAGGCCGGCGAGTACACCTATAACACCGGCACCCAGCCCTCTCTGCTGAGCGAGGGTCTGGCCAAGAACATCGACGAAGTCTTTGCTGAGATCGGCAAGCGGTTCAGCTTCGGCGGTCAGGCTGCCACCGACCAGCGCATCTATTACATCAACACCAAGGAGCTGATGGGCAACAAGTACGGCACCCCCAGCCCCGTGCCGTTCCGCGTCGTGGACCAGCGTGCCGGCATCGACATCGACGTCAGCATCCGCTGCTTCGGCGAGTACAGCTACCGCATCGTCAACCCCATCCTGTTTTACACCAACGTCTGCGGAAATGTGGAAAACGAGTACACCCGTGACGCGCTGGAAGGCCAGATGCGCACCGAGATGATGACCGCATTGCAGCCCGCCTTCGCCCGCATCAGCGAGATGGGCATCCGCTACTCGGCTCTGCCCGGACATACCACCGAGTTGGCCGAGGCCCTGAACCAGGAGCTGTCCGGCAAGTGGAGCAAGCTGCGCGGCATCGAGATCGTCTCCCTCGGCGTGTCCGGCGTCAAAGCCAGCGAAGAAGACGAGCAGATGATCAAGGAGCTGCAGCGCAGCGCCGCCTTTATGGACCCGACCCGCGCCGCCGCCCACATGGTGGGCGCACAGGCTTCGGCTATGCAGGCAGCGGCTTCCAATACCTCCGCCGGCCCGGCCATGGCCTTTATGGGCATGAATCAGGCCGCTGCCGCCGGCGGCATCAACGCCCAGGCCCTCTACCAGATGGGCGCACAGCAGCAGCCTGCCGCTGCTCCTGCCCCCGCAGCCGCCCCGGCGGCTGGCAGCTGGAGCTGCTCCTGCGGCCAGACCGGCAACACCGGCAAGTTCTGCACCGCCTGCGGCAAGCCCCGCCCCGAAGCAGGCTGGGTGTGCAGCTGCGGCGCACACAATACCGGCAAATTCTGCTCGGAGTGCGGTAAGCCCCGCCCGGCGGCCAAGTGTCCGAACTGCGGCTGGACCCCTGCCGACCCTGCCGACCCGCCCAAGTTCTGCCCCGAATGCGGCAAGCCTTTCGGAGCCTGAAAGGGGAGCTGAGATATGGCAGAAAACACCACGAATTACCAATGCCCGGCCTGTACCGGCCCGCTGCGGTTCGACAGCGCCAGCGGAAAGCTCTGCTGTGATTACTGCGGCTCTACTTATGATGTAGCACAGGTCGAGGCTCTTTACGGCGAGAAGCAGGCTCAGGCCGATAAGGCCGCCGAAGCCGCCGAAAAGGCCGCGTCCAGCGGCCCCGTCTGGGGGGAGATGGAGACGGGAGAGCTCAGCAGCCGCACCTGCACTTCCTGCGGTGCAGAGCTGGTCTGCGGCCCCGAAACAGCTGCCACCACCTGTCCCTACTGCGGCAACCCCACCGTGCTGGGCGGACAGCTTTCCGGCAAGCTCAAGCCGGAGTACATCATCCCCTTCCGGATGGACAAAAAGACCGCCATCGAGAACCTGAAGAAGTATTATAAGGGCAAAGCCTTCCTCCCCAAAGCCTTCAAAGAGTCCAACCACATCGAGGAGATCCAGGGCGTGTATGTGCCGTTCTGGCTCTACGATGGCAGGATGGAGGCCCGGGGCGCTTACAAGGCCGAGATCAGCGAGAGCCACCGTGAGGGCGACTACATTGTCACCACCACCAGGCACTTCGACGTGGCCCGCGTGGGCGACGCCGCCTTTGTCCGGGTGCCGGTGGACGGCTCCAGCAAGATGCCGGACGCCCATATGGACGCCATCGAGCCCTTCGACTACAGCGACCTCAAGCCCTTCTCCACGGCCTACCTGCCCGGCTTTCTGGCGGACCGGTACGACGAGGACGACAAGAAGTGTGCTGCCCGCGTCCTGACCCGGATGAAGAACAGCACCGCTGCGGCCCTCCACGATACGCTGGGCGGCTACACCGGCGTCCAGACCCTCTCGGAGCAGCTCGACCCGCGGACGCTGGAACCCCACTACGCCCTGCTGCCGGTCTGGATGCTCCACACCCGCTGGAAGGAGCAGGACTTCCTCTTTGCGATGAACGGCCAGACCGGCAAGCTCATCGGAGACCTGCCCGTGGATAAGGGCAGGGTAGCTGCATGGTTTGCCGGCATCAGCATCCCGCTGATGATACTGACGGCTCTCATCATGCTGCTGTGAGAGGGGGAGACGGGAATATGAAATACTGCAAAAAACTGTTTGCCCTTCTGGCTGCGGCCCTGCTCTGCATGGCTCTGACCCTGCCGGCCGGGGCAGCGGCCCCGCTGGTGCGGGATGAGTGCGGCGTCTTTGACGCCGACACGCTGGCCGACCTCGAGGAGCAGGCCGAAAGCACCTCTGACGGTCACGACGTGGATGTCTACTTCCTCGTGGTGGACGACATCGGCGATGCCGACCAGCGCGACTACGCGAAAAATTATTACATCTCCAACGGCCTCGGCTATGGCGATGAACAGAGCGGCATCCTCTTCCTGCTGGCAGTCGGCTCCCGCAAGTACGTCACCATCACCTACGGCGAGGGCGTCACGGCTTTCACCGACTACCGCATCGAGCAGCAGGAGGACGAGATCGTCCCGGAGCTCTCCGATGAGGAATGGGCGGATGCCGCCTATACCTATATCGATATGTGCGACGATGCACTGGACTACTATGCCGACCATGGCGAGCCCATCGATGTGGATAACGACATCGGCCTGGAAGACCTGCTCATTGCCATGATCTTCCCTCTCGGCATTTCGGCGTTCATCTGCCTCATCCTCTACCACCGGATGAAGACGGCCCGGCAGAAGACGGAGGCCGACGAGTATATGCCCGGCTTCACCCTGCGGGTCAAGCGTGACCGCTACACCCACACCACCCGGGAGCGCACCTATGACCCGCCCCAGAAGGAGTCCAACTCCGGCGGTTCGTCCGTCGATTCCGACGGCTTCGGAGGCTCGTCGGGCGGCTCGTTCTGAAGCATAAAAATAAAAACACCTCGCTGCATGACACAGCGGGGTGTTTTTATTTTCGGGGTCTCAGCCGAGGCTCACGCCCATCCGGCGGGCGACGGTGAGCAGCTCACAGCCCTCGGGGATGTTGCGGGTCTTACCGGCGATGTCCTCGAGGCGGTTGGCGATGACGCGGTTGTTGACCATGGCGACGGTGACGCCGTAGCGCTCCACTTCCACCAGCTTGGCGGCGTAGCTGCCGAACTCGGTGGCCAGCACACGGTCGTAAGCGCTGGGGCTGCCGCCGCGCTGCATGTGGCCCGGGATGCAGACGCGGGTCTCCATGCCGGTCTTTTTCTGGACGGCGGCGGCGATGCGGTTGGTGGCGGTGACGCCGTAACCGGCTTCGGCGCGCTTTGCCATCCACTCTTTCCGCTTCATCTTGGCCTCTTCGGTGTTGATGGCACCCTCGGCCACGGCGATGATGGAGAAGTTGGAGCCTTTGCGGGCGCGGCGCTCCACAGCGGCGCAGACGCGGTCGATGTCATAGGGCTGCTCGGGCAGCAGGATGATGTCAGCTCCGCCGGCGATGCCGGAATAGAGGGTCAGCCAGCCGGCTTTGTTGCCCATGATCTCGATGCACATGACGCGGCTGTGGCTGCCGGCGGTGGTGTGGATGCGGTCGATGACCTCCGTGGCGATGTCCACGGCGGTGTGGAAACCGAAGGTGACGTCGGTGCCGTAGATGTCGTTGTCGATGGTCTTGGGCAGGCCGATGATGTTCAGACCCTCCTGGGAGAGGAGGTTGGCCGTCTTGTGGGTGCCGTTGCCGCCGAGGCAGAGCAGACAGTCGAGCTTGGCGTCCTTGTAGGTCTTTTTCATGGCCGCGACCTTGTCGATCTTGTCCTCTTCCACCACGCGCATCAGCTTGAAGGGGGTGCGCTTGGTGCCGAGGATGGTGCCGCCCAGCGTCAGGATGCCGCGGAAATCGTCCTCGCACATCTCCTTGTATTCGCCGGTGATGAGGCCGTGGTAGCCATTCAGGATGCCCACGATCTCGACATTCTCGCCGAACCGTGCATATAGGGCCTTGGCCACGCCGCGGATGGTGGCGTTCAGGCCGGGACAGTCGCCGCCGGAGGTCAGGATACCAACACGTTTTTTCATATCGAACAACCCTCGTTTCTTCCGTTCTCCCTCAGAGGGGGCAGGTGAATGATACTATAAGAGTATTCCCAAAGGGGGCGGGTGTCAAGAGCCGGGAACGAAAAAAGGCGTGAAAACGCAGAGGCAGGGAAGACAGAAAAAACATGGACGGAAAAATCAAAAAAAGTGGTTGACAAATGGAGGCGGAGGCTGTATAATATTCTTCGTCAGCGGCGCTTCGGTGCTGAGGGCGAAACCGAATAGTGGGGATTTGCATAGTGGTAGTGCGGTAGACTCTGACTCTACTTGTGGGAGTTCGATTCTCTCATCCCCAACCAGACCGCAGCCCATTGGGTTGCGGTATTTTCGGGGCATAGCGCAGTTGGTAGCGCGCCTCGTTCGGGACGAGGAGGCCGTGGGTTCAAATCCCGCTGCTCCGACTGAAAAAGACCGGTACACATTCGTGTGCCGGTCTTTTTCTATCTCCGCAGCGGGATTTGAACAGCAGCAGAGCCGACCGCCGCCAGCGGCGGAAACAGGGAGGCGAGGCTGGGGCCGCGCTCCAATTTTTCAAGGCCCTGTCAGGGGCTGCGGAAAAATTGGCAAGCGCAACTCGAAGGCGGCGCAGCAGGGCAAGCAATCAGCCCAGTGGGCTGTTGCTTAGCCCGCGGGTCCCAATCTGTAGGAATGTCAACAGTTGGTGACTGCCGCTTCGATTCGGGCGCGGGATTGAACTATTCACACAAATCCCTATCTCTTTCTTCTGAAATATGCTAAAATAGTACCACTACGACACAGGAGGTCTTTCTATGCTCAAACGTCTGCGCAGCGCCCACCCGATGCTCTACTGCCTTGTGGCCGAGGTGCTGTTTCTGGGGATGCTGTTCGTGGCATCGCTGCTGTCGCTTCTGCTCATCTTGTTCGTCGTGCGGGATATTGATGCCGTCGATGATTATATGCTGACCTTCATGCAGGAGGCAGCAGGCGTGCTGGTGGCGTGGCTCTTTCTGGCGCGCACCGGGAAGAGCGGCCTGCTCCGCCGCCGGGGCAGCGGCTTTTTCAACGGTCTGCTGGTGGGCCTGTACCCCATCGCGCTCATCAGCTACAACGCCTACAATACCCTGCTGTTTGGCAGGCCGGAGGGCGATATGCTGCCCGCGTGGCATGTCGTGTGGTTCCTTATCGGCATGACCAGCGTCGGTGTGGCAGAAGAGTTTCTGTTCCGGGGCGTCATCGCCCAGACGCTTCTGGAACACTTCGGCACCAGCCGGGCCGGCGTCTGGAAAGCCTGCCTGCTGTCGGGTCTTTACTTCGGCGCGGCCCACCTGACCAACCTCACCGGCAGTGCGCCGCTGGGCGTTCTGATGCAGTGCGTCTTTGCGGCCTCGCTGGGTACGCTGCTGGCGGCGGTCTATTTCCGCACCGGAAACATCTGGGTGACGGTGTTCATCCACGCCGCGATGGACATCACGTCCATGCTCATCGGCGGTCTGTACGGCACCCAGACGGTGGCCGACAGCATCAGCACCTATGACATCACCATGCTGACGTCTATCGCGGTCTACCTCATCCCGACGGCATTCCTGCTGCGGAAAAAGAAACTCAGTGAAGTGGAGCTTTACTTCGGACGTGATATAAAATAAACGGAATGGCCGCGCACAGCTGTGCGCGGCCATTCCGTTTTCTATCTCAGTTATTCGTAATCAATGGGCAGAGTCGGCAGACCGTTCAGCTCCAGCCCGGCGGTATGGCCCGCGATGTACTGATAGTAGCCCTGAGCCGCGATCATCGCGCCGTTGTCGCCGCAGAATTTCAGCTCGGGCAGGTAGACCCTGGCCCCCAGCTTCTGGGCGCCGTCGTTGACCAGCTGGCGCAGACGGCCATTGGCCGCGACGCCGCCCGCCAGACAGACCTGCTTTGCGCCGGTGTCGGCGGCGGCGAGAAGGAGCTTTTCTGCGAGGATGCCCGCGATGCGCTCCTGAAAGCTGGCCGCGAGGTCGGGGACGTTGATGTCAGTACCCTTCATCTGGGCCTGATTCACCTCGTTCAGCACGGCGGTCTTGAGGCCGGAGAAGCTGACGTTGTACCTGCCCTCCACATGAGGCACCGGCAGACGGTAGGCTTTCGGGTCGCCGGTCTTGGCGGCGTTGGCGACGCTGGGACCGCCGGGATAGGGCAGGCCCAGCGTCCGGGCCACCTTGTCGAAGGCTTCGCCGGCGGCGTCGTCCACCGTGTGGCCGAGGATGTGGTAATGGGTATAGTCCTGCACCTCCACGATGTGGCTGTGTCCGCCGGACGCCACAAGGCAGAGGAAGGGCGGCTTCAGTTCCGGGTGGGTCAGGTAGAGGGCCGCAATGTGGCCCCGCAGATGGTGGACCGGCACCAGCGGCTTGCCCGCCGAGTAGGCGAGGCCCTTGGCAAAGTTGACGCCCACCAGCACTGCGCCGATGAGGCCGGGCGCGAAGGTGACAGCCACGGCGTCCACGTCGTCGATGGTCTTGCCTGCGTCCAGCAGAGCCTTTTTGACGGTGGCGCTGATGAACTCGCAGTGGCGGCGGCTGGCGATCTCCGGCACGACGCCGCCGTAAAGCGCCTGCTCCTTGACGCTGGTGGAGATGACGTTGCTCAGCAGGTGCCGGCCATCTTCCACCAGAGATGCGGCGGTCTCGTCGCAGGTGGATTCGATTCCTAAGATGATCATGGTTTTAGTGGGCCTCCAGCCAGTTTTTGCCCTGATGCACTTCGGTGCTCAGGGGGACAGCGTAATTGACACAGCCTTCCATCTCTTCCTGCAGGATGGCGGCGGCTTTCGCGGCTTCTGCCTCCGGGGCCTCGACGATGAGCTCGTCGTGGACGGTCAGGATGAGGCGGCTCTCCATCTTCTCGTCCCGCAGACGCCGCCAGACCCGCACCATCGCCAGCTTGATGACGTCGGCGGCGGTGCCCTGGATCGGCGTGTTGCGGGCCATCCGCTCGCCGCTGGCCCGGATGTTGTGATTGTTGCTGGCCAGCTCCGGCAGGGAGCGGCGGCGCCCGAAGAGGGTGGACACATAGCCGCAGTTCCGGGCGTCGGAGATGGTCTTGTCCATGTAGCCGCTGACTTTCGGGAAGGTGGCCAGATAGTTTTTCAGGAAGGCGTCTGCTTCTTTGACGCTCACGCCGATGTCCTTCGAGAGGCTGTAAGCGCCCTTGCCGTACATGATGCCGAAGTTGATGGCTTTTGCCGAAGAGCGCAGGCGGGGCGTGACCTGCTCGAGGGGCAGACCGTAGATCTTGGCGGCAGTGCTGCGGTGGATGTCCTCGCCGGTGAGGAAGGCCTGCTGCATATGCTCGTCGCCGGTGACGTGGGCGAGGATGCGCAGCTCGATCTGGCTGTAGTCGGCGTCCACCAGAACGCAGCCGGGCCGCGCCACAAAGTAAGCGCGGAGCTGGCTGCCCAGCTCGGTGCGGATGGGGATGTTCTGCAGGTTGGGGTTGTCGGAGGAAAGCCGTCCGGTGCGGGCTTCGGTCTGGTTGAAGCGGGTGTGGATGCGGCCGTCCTCCGCGATGACCTTCAGCAGGCCCTCGACGTAGGTGGAGTTCAGCTTCTGGTAGGCGCGGTACTGCAGAATATCCTCCACCAGCGGGTAGTCCCGCAGGGCTTCCAGCGTCTCGGCGTCGGTAGACCAGCCGCGCTGGGTCTTTTTGCCGTGGGGCAGGCCCATGGTGTCGAAGAGCATCTCGCCCAGCTGCTTGGGGCTGTTGGGGTTGAAGCTGGCGCTGCCCGTCTCCATGTGGATGCGGGTGAGGACGTCTTCCAGCTCCGAGCGCATCTTCACGCCGAACTTCTCGATGCCCTCTTTGTCCACGAGGATGCCGATGCGGGTCATGTCGGCCAGCACCTGCGCCAGCGGGAACTCGATGTCGTTGTAGAGGGAGTCTTCCTCCAGCGCGGTGATCTCTGCCTTCATCTTGGCGAACAGGTCGGCCAGCGCACCGGCGTCCGGCCACTTCTCACAGGTGAAAGCGGCGTCGGCGCGGTAGCTGATGATGAGCTCCGAGAGATTGTACTTGGAAGCCGAGGCGTCCAGCAGATAGGCCGCCAGCTTGCCGTCCCAGACGATGCTGCTGCCCCAGCCGCCCGCAGCCATGGCGCGGGCGTAGAGCGGCGCGCTGTCGAAGACGTCAAGGGTGACGTCCTTGTTGTCCAGCAGGCGGAGCAGGTCTTCGGATTCCAGCGGGAAGACGGTCCTGTCCTGCACGGCATACCACGCGGCGGGCTGCAGCTCCACGATGCGGACGCCCTGCTTGCCCATGACAGCGGGCCGCGCGGCCACGAGGTAATAGCCCTTCGGCTCAGCGGGCAGAGTGGCAAGTTCGGCTTCTGGCAGAGGCTCTGCCGGCGCTCTTTCCGGGTCGGCGGCGGGGGTGATGTCGCTCAGGCCGAAGCGGGCGATGAGGGAGTGGAGCTCCAGCTCCTGCATCAGCCGGACGGCTTCAGCCTTGTTGCCCTCGCCCACGGCATAGGCGCCCTCGGCGGTGTCGATGGGGGCGTCGGTGCGGATGGTGCCCAGCGTGTAGCTCAGCTCTGCCATGGCGCGGTCTTCGGCCAGATGCTCCCGCTGCTTGGGCTTGATGGTCTTGTCAGTGGTGTCGTCGAGGTGGGCGTAGACCCCCTCGAGACTGCCGTATTTCTGGATGAGGGCGAAGGCACTCTTCTCGCCGATGCCCTTCACGCCCGGGATGTTGTCGGAGGTGTCGCCCATCAGGCTCTTCACGTCGATGAGCTGGCGGGGCGTGACGCCGTATTTCTCCTTCACGGCGTCCACATCCATGGTGACGGTCTTGCTGCGGCCCAACGCCGTGGTAGCCAGCAGAACAGTGGTGGTGTCGCTGACCAGCTGTAAGCTGTCCCGGTCTCCGGTGGCAAGGAAGCAGTCGTCGCTGCGGGCGGCGCAGGCGGCGGCCAGCGTGCCGAGGATGTCGTCGGCTTCCCAGCCCTCGGCGGTCACTTCACGATAGCCCAGCAGGGCCAGAAGCTGCCGGATGACAGGCAGCTGGGCAGCCAGTTCGTCGGGCATCTTATGGCGGGTGGCCTTGTAGCCGTCGTACATCTTGTGGCGGAAGGTGGGGGCTTTGAGGTCGAAAGCCACAGCCACCTCGTCGGGCTCAGATTCTTTGAGCAGGGAGAGCAGGATATTCAGAAAGCCGAAAATGGCGTTGGTATAGCGGCCGTCCTTGGTGGTCAGCAGCTTGATGCCGTAAAAGGCACGGTTGGCGATGCTGTTGCCGTCAATGACCAGTAAACGCATAGCTTGTGGTCCTCCATTCCATAATTTCACATCCTATAGTATACCACAAAATAGAGCGGATGGGGGAGGGTTTGCACAAAAAAAGCCGCCTTTCGGAAGCGCTCTGTCGTTAGAAGCCCTCTCAGGCGCTTGCGCGCCAGCTCTCCCAAAGGGAGAGCCACTGGCGTGTCGGTCAGGCTTTGTCTGGACGAGCAAAGTCTGTATGTTCCTAAAACAGGAGTGCCCTGCTACCAAGGTCAACAGCTGCTTGACAATGAATGTCTGTTCTGAAGCAGCTGTCCTCTATAGCAGGGCACTATCTTTTGCGGAATATTATACTTCAGCAGTCAGGCGAAAGTGGCCCGGCCTGCCAAGGGCTCCCCCTCTGGGGGAGCTGTCACGCCGCAGGCGTGACTGAGAGGGTCACTCCACCCTTATCGCGCTCACCGGGCAGGCGTTGGCGGCGTCCACGGCCAGCGGCACCTGGTCGGGCGGAATGTCGCCGGGGATGGCGACGGCCAGAGTTCCCTCCATCTGGTATACCTCGGGGCAGAGCCCGGCACACTGGGTGCAGCCGATGCAGAGTTCAGGGTCTACGAATGCTTTCATGTTGGTACTACCTCCATTCGAAATGAGAAAAAGGCGCTGAGAGCAGTGTGGCCCGGCGGAGCAGAAAATATGCTATAGGCTTTCGGGCGCAGATATGTTACAATAGAGCAGAACGAACAGGAGGGCAAGAGCATGAACATCCAGATATTCGGCACCACCAAGTGCTTCGATACCAAAAAGGCTCAGCGCTATTTCAAGGAGCGCGGCATCAGGTTCCAGATGATCGATTTGAAAGAAAAAGGGATGAGCCGGGGCGAGTTTGAAAATGTGTCCCGCGCTCTGGGCGGCTGGCAGGCGCTGGTGGATCCCAACGCCAAGGACAAGCAGACCCTCGCTCTGCTGGACGCGCTGGTGGACTGGCAGAAGGAAGACAAGCTCTTCGAGAACCAGCAGCTGTTCCGCACCCCCATCGTCCGCAATGGCCGTCAGGCCACCGTCGGCTACCAGCCCGACGTCTGGAAGAACTGGGAGTGAACGGCTTTCACCAAAATAACACGGGCAGGGTTTTGCACCCTGCCCATGATTGTGGTATACTGTTTTTATCTGAAAAGTGAAACAACGCAGGAGACGATAACCATATGAAGATAGAAATGACCCCGGAAGAACACGCCCGGCTCCACCGCCGCCGCGGTCGGCAGGCCCTCGGGCTGGTCATCGCGGTGCTGGTGCTCATCGGCACACTGACCGTGCTGCACGCAGGCGTGAATGCCGTGGCAAAGCTGTTTGACGATACGGCCCAGAAGCAGGAATACGAGGACAAGCTGGAAGGTCTGGTGCTGTTCGACCCCGTGCCTTTTGAGGGCATCGAGAACATCGACGACCTGACCCTCCGCGAGGCCGCTGTCTGGGGCTGTGTGTACAGCATCCAGGAGACCCAGGGCGGCTTCGACGGCTATAACACCGACCCCGATACCGAGCAGCTGCTCATCCCCTCGGTGGATGTGGACGCCTACCTCGCAAAGCTTGTCGGACCCAGCTTCCGCATGACCCACAAGACCTTCGAGATGGAGGATATGACCATCGAGTTCGACGACACCACCCAGTGCTATAAGATCCCCGTCACCGGCAGCGTGGGTAGTTACCGCGCCACCGTCACCAAGCTGTTCAAGAAGGGCGGCCTCCTCCACGTCACCGTGGGCTACATCCCCAACCAGAACGCAACGGACAGCATCCTCACCACCACCTCGGATACGCCGGTCAAGTACATGGACTATCTGTTCAGCCGCCAGAGCGGCAGCTGGTATCTCACCGGCCTGACCGAGAGCGAGACGAAGCCCGAGTCAACGGCGGCGTCCACTGCCTCCGAGCCTGCCATGATGGCAGACAGTGAGGTGCAGGACGCCATCCTCGCCACCGGCGGCGAAACGCCCGCTGGCTCCGACGCCGCGTCCTCGGAGGCCGCAGCCGCCAGCGAGGAAGCGGACAGCACCGCCGAAAGCGAAGCCGCCTCGGACGCAGAGCCGCAGGCCGAAAGCGCGGCCAGCGCGGCGGCGTAAAACGAATCACAAACAAAAACCGGGAAGCTCCCAGAGCTTCCCGGTTTTTGCATATCTAAAATTATTTCAAATCAAACCGCACGACCACCAGCCGATACCAGAGATACGGCACCATGTTCCATATCATCCACAATTCCATCAGAACATAATTCGGCAGATCGCGGAGACGGAAGGGGCGCTTGCCCAGCTGGCCGTTTTTGAGAAGGGCGAAGGCTTCGTGCATTCCCTTGTCCCACGCCTCGCCGAAGCCCTGCTTGTGGAACTTGCAGCGTTTGAGCAGATAGCCCAGCGCCAGCGGAAGGATGTTGAGGATGAGCATCAGCAGAGGCTCGTTCTTGAGGGGGAGAAGGATGCTGTTGCGGCCGCTCTGCTGGCTCTTGAAGGCGTTGTACCGCACCGCGCCGGTGCTGGCGCCGCAGATGTGGTAGCACTTTGCCGTGGGGCAGAGGACGTTTTTGTAACCGGCGTTGTTGGCGCGCCAGCTGAGGTCCACGTCCTCGAAGTAGGCAAAAAAGTTTTCATCGAAGACGCCGATCTCGTCGAGGATGCTTTTGCGGTAGAGGGCCGCGCCGCCGCAGGCCGAGAAGATGCGCTTCTGTTTGGTGTAGCGGCTGGCCCGGCGGCCGTCGCCGGTCTTGCAGGCAAAGCCCATCCATGTGACGTAATCGCCGGCGTCGTCGGCGAGCTCCCGGTCGAAGTGGCGGATCATAAGGCTCTGGACGGCAAAAATTTTCTCGTCGCTCTCGGCCACGCGGATGAGCTCGGCCAGCCACTGGGGCTCTGCAAAGGCGTCGTTGTTGAACAGCACCACGAACTCGCTTTTCGCCCGGGCGATGCCCTGATTGACGGCGTGGGAGAAGCCGGTGTTGGAGCCGTTCTCGATGAGCTGGAAGTTCTCGCGGCTGCAATAGCTGCGGGCCTGCTCAAGGCTCTCGTCGGTGGAGCCGTTATCCACCACGATAAGCTCGAAGTCCTGCTCCGTCTGGGCGTAGACCGACTCGATGGAGTCCTTGAGCCAGCCTTTGCCGTTGATGTTGGGGATGATGATGGTCGCTTTCATAGATTCTGTGCTCCTGCGCATTTTCTTCTAGCATACAAAAAACAGTATAACATATTTTGAAGAAATTGAAAATTCCCTCTTGACAAAAAAGATGATTTGAGTATTATTGTATTAAGCGCTTGGCACAGCAACACAAGGAGATGAGACGATGGGCGAACGATTCGATATGAGCCGCCCCATCTACGCACAGATCGTGGAACGGCTCAAGGCAAAAATATTAGCGGGCGTCTACCCGCCCGGCGGACATCTGGACTCGGTGCGCGACATGGCCGCGGCGGCAGGCGTCAACCCCAACACCATGCAGCGGGCGCTGGCCCAGCTGGAGGCGGAAGGGCTCGTCTACACCGAGCGGACCACGGGCCGCTTCGTCACCGAAGATACAGCCCTTTTGGAACAGCTGCGGGACGAGACAGCCCGCGCCATGACCGCCGAATATCTCGAGAAAATGCGCGGCATCGGCTACGGCCCGGCAGAGGCCGCAAAGCTTATGACGGGCTGGGAAACAAAGGAGAGTGATTCAAATGAATGAGCTTTTAACTTGTGAGGGCCTGACGAAATCCTACCAGAAGGGGACAAACGCCCTCGATGACATCGAGCTGCACATCGGCTTTGGCCGCATCGTGGGCCTGCTTGGCCCCAACGGCAGCGGCAAGACCACCCTCATCAAGCTGGCGAACGGCCTCTTGCAGCCCACGGCGGGCAGCATCCGAATCGCGGGCATGGACCCCGGCCCGGACACGAAGGCCATCGTCTCCTACCTGCCGGATGCCGCATGGCTGCCCGACTGGATGCGGGTGGAGCAGCTGGTGGAGATGTTCCGGGATTTCTACGCCGACTTCGACCCTGCCAAGGCGAATGAGATGCTGGAAAAGCTGGAGCTTTCGCCCAAAGCACCCCTCAAGAGCCTTTCCAAGGGCAACAAGGAGAAAGTCCAGCTCATCCTTGCCATGAGCCGGAACGCCCGGCTCTACCTGCTGGATGAACCCATCGGCGGCGTGGACCCGGCGGCGCGGGACTACATCCTGAACACCATCCTCACCAACTACAGCCGGGACGCCTCGGTCATCATCTCCACCCACCTCATCGAGGACGTGGAGCCGGTGCTGGATGAGGCCGTGTTCCTGAAGAACGGCAGGATTTTCGCCCACCGCTCGGTGGATGAGCTCCGCGAGACCGAGGGCATGAGTGTGGATGCATATTTCCGGGAGGTATTCAAATGCTGAAAAAGTTACTGAAATATGAGTTCAAGGCCACGGCCCGCACCTACGGCGGAATGTATCTGGCCCTGCTGGCGGCGTCGGTGCTCTTTGGCGGCTCAGTCTGGAGATGGAACGGCACCAATAGTGACGCCTATTCGACTCTCGTGGGCCTGATGAGCCTTGTCTACACCGCCGTCATCATCGGCACCGTGGTCGTCACCATCATGACCATCGTGCAGCGCTTCTACCGCAACCTGCTGGGCCGGGAGGGCTATCTGATGCACACCCTGCCGGTGACGGAAACACAGCTTGTGACCTCGAAGCTCATCTCCAGCACCGTGTGGAGCCTGTGCAGCATCCTCGCAGCCTGCCTTTCCTTCGGCATTCTGGCTGTCCTGATGATGGCGGATATGGACCTGCTTGAGCAGCTGCCGCTGATGTGGTCGAGCATCCGGGAGATATTCGCCCGCTATAACATGGAGTTCTGGGGGGCGCTGGCTTTCAGCGGCGTCGTCAGCTTCGTGCGGATGGTCAGCGCCATCGCCTGCATCTATGCTGCCTGCATGGTGGGACATCAGTTCAAGAACCACCCCGCGCTGGCGGGCATCCTGAGCTTCTTTGTCATGCAGTATCTGCAGGGCTGGCTCGAAAAGCTGCTCCAGATCGGCACCGGCGTCTACGAGACGACCATCTATAGCGCCGTAGGCGATATGGGCAGCATCGAGGCTGCCGTATCGGCTCTGGGCTACATGGAGAGCGCGATGGTCACGCTGGGCGTCGCGGCGGCGTTCGGTGTCTTCTGGTTCGGGCTGACGGTCTGGCTGATGCGAAACAAACTCAACCTCGAGTGATGAAACGTGAAAAAATCTGACGGAAAATTTTGAAATTCCCTCTTGACTTTACACGGATAAAGTGTATAATGCAATCAAACCGATGAGGCGGAAGAGAACCTGCAAAGCGCATCTTCAGTGAGCCCGGACAGTGAAAACGGGCGAGAGCGGGGCAGAGATTCGTGGGCCGCCGAGGGCCGGGCAAACGAGGCAGAGCCTTTAGTAGCTTGGGACGGAAGCCTCCGTTACAGGGCAGGGGAGTGTTGGCTCTCCGTGAGGGGCTTTGCGGCTTTCAAGAGGAAAGCGGGCAAGGCAAGCAAGGTGGCACCGCAGATTCGAATTTCTCGACTCTGTCCTTGTGGATGAACACACAGGGACAGGGTCGTTTTGTTATATGAGAACAAAAGCCCGTCCCGCAAGTGGAGCGGGTTTTTATTTTACATGCCGCCCGCTCCAGGGAAGGAGCAACCGCTATGAAAACCATGAACATGATCTCCCGCCGCAGCTTTCTGAAAGCCGCTATGGCCGCCGCTGCCGTTTCCGCTCTGGGTCTGACCGGCTGCGGTTCGTCCGCTTCGAGCACTGCATCCGGCACCGCTTCCGGTGCAGCAGCATCTTCTGCCGCCGCCAGCGAGGCAGGCCAGACCTTCAAGGTGGGCATTGTCAACTATGTTGACCACGCTTCTCTGAACCAGATCGTTGCGTCGGTGGAGGAGCGTCTGGACGAGGTGGGCAAGGAGAAGGGCGTCACCTTCGACTACGCCGACTACTACGCCAACGCGCAGGCCGACCAGACCAACCTGAACCAGATCGGCGCCGACCTCGTGGCCGACGGCGTGGACGTCATCGTGGCTGTGGCTACCCCCACCGCCGCTACCATGCTGGCCGCTGTGGAGGACACCGACATCCCCGTCGTCTACTCCGCCGTCACCGACCCCGCCGCCGCAGGCTTTGACACCGAGCCGAACATCACCGGCACTTCCGACGCCCTGAACACCGACGCCATCATGAACCTCATCCTGGCCGTCAACCCCGACATCGACACCATCGGCCTGCTGTATGATCTGAGCCAGGATTCTTCTACACAGGCCATTGCGGACGCCAAGGCTTTCTGCGACAGCAAGGGCATCAAGTACATCGAGAAGAACGGCACCACCACCGCCGAAGTCCAGATGGCCGCTGAGGCCCTCATCGCCGCCGGTGTCAAGGCTGTCTTCACCCCCACCGACAACACCGTCATGACCGCCGAGCTTTCCATCTACGAGACCTTCACCGAGGCAGGCGTCCAGCACTACACCGGCGCTGACAGCTTCGCCCTGAACGGTGCCTTCGTGGGCTACGGCGTCGATTACGTCCAGCTGGGCGAGGCTACCGCCGATATGGTGGTGGAACTGCTCTGCGACGGCAAGACCCCTGCAGACCTGCCGTTCCAGACCTTCGACAACGGCATTGCCACCATCAACACCGAGACCTGCGAGGCTCTGGGCCTCGACCTCGACACCGTGAAGAAGGCCTTTGCACCCTACTGCACCGAGGTCGTGGAAGTGACCACGGCGGAGAACTTCTCTTAACCGCTGAAAGCCTCTCCCTTTGGGAGAGGTGTCACCGAAGGTGACGGAGAGGGCAAGGACGCTGTGAAAAAAGCAAAAACGCTGCGATAAGTTGACTCGAACAAAAGGTTATCGCAAGGCGAATAGCTTTTGGTCAGGCGGCTTGCCCTCTCAGGCGCTTGCGCGCCAGCTCTCCCAAAGGGAGAGCCTTAAAAAGGAAAATATTATTTATTAAGGAGCACACCATGCTGGCGAGTATCTTTTCGCTCAACGTCATCCAGACCGCGCTTGAGCTGGGCTGCATCTACGCCCTCGTTGCGCTGGCTCTGTTTCTGAGCTATTCCATCCTGAATATCGCGGACCTGTCCACCGACGGCTGCTTCACCCTTGGCTGCGCTGTCGCCTGTCAGGTGGCGCTGACCGGCCACCCCTTCCTCGCCCTGCTGGCGGCGATGGCGGCCGGTGTGTGCTCCGGTTTCATCACAGCCTTTTTGCAGACCCGCCTCGGCGTCGAGAGCATCATGGCCGGCATCATCGTCAACACCGGCCTCTACACCATCAACCTGGCCGTGATGGGCTTCTCGTCCACCATGTCGCTGGTCAAGACCGATACCGTCTTCTCCATCGCCAAGAGCGCCCTGAGCTTCACGGGCGGCGGGTATAAGCTGGTGCAGGCGGCGGTAGTCATCGCGCTGGCCGGTGCCGCCATGGTGGGCTTCCTCGGAACCCGCCTCGGCCTTTCGATTCGTGCCACCGGCGATAACGCTGCCATGGTGCGTGCTTCCAGCATCAACCCCGCCTTCACCATCACGGTGGGCCTCTGCATCTCGGGCGCATTGACGGCCCTTTCCGGCGGCCTGCTGGCTCAGTACCAGAAGAGCTGCGACATCAACGTAGGCACCGGCATGGTGACCATCGCGCTGGCTTCCCTCATCATCGGCGAAACGCTGGTGGGCAAGCGGACGATGGTGCGCCGTGTGCTGGGCGTCGTGTTCGGCAGCTGCCTCTACCGTTTTATCGTGGCGGTGGCTCTCCGCTTCAACGTCCCGGCTGCTGCCATGAAGCTGGTCAGCGCCATCATCGTGGCGGTGGCCATCTCGATGCCCGCCATCCGGGAGAAGATCGCCTTTGAGAAGCGCCGCAGTGCGGCCCGTCAGGCACGGAAGGAGCGTGTGTAAAATGGAGATGCTCGAACTTCGTGACCTGCACAAGACCTTCAACCCCGGCACCGTCAACGAGAAAGTGGCCCTGAACGGCGTCAGCCTGACCATGGAAGCGGGAGACTTCGCCACCATCGTCGGCTCCAACGGCGCGGGCAAATCCACCCTCTTCAACGCCATCACCGGCGGCTTCATCGCCGACGAGGGCAGCATCACGCTGGGCGGCGAGGACATCACCTTCGCGCCGGAATATCAGCGCAGCCGGGTCATCGGCCACCTGTTCCAGGACCCGCTCAAGGGTACGGCCCCCAACATGACCATCGAGGAGAATCTGGCGCTGGCCTACCTTCGCGCCGGGACGGCCCCCAACGCCATCTTCTCCCGCATCTCCCGCAAGGATAAGGAGATCTTCCGTGAGAAGCTGGCCCTGCTGGATATGGGCCTCGAAGACCGGATGAAGCAGCCGGTGGGCCTGCTGTCGGGCGGTCAGCGTCAGGCGCTGACCCTGCTGATGGCCACCCTCGTCACCCCGAAGCTCCTGCTTCTGGACGAGCACACCGCCGCTCTCGACCCCGCCACCGCCGAAAAGGTGCTGGACCTCACCAAGAGCATCGTGGCCGAAAAGAAGATCACCTGCCTGATGGTCACCCACAATATGCATCAGGCATTGGAGCTGGGCAACCGCACCCTCATGATGGACGCGGGCCGCATCGTCTTTGACGTTAAGGGCGAGGCCCGCAGTAAGATGACCGTAGACGACCTGCTCGAGAAGTTCCGAGAGAACGCCGGCAAGGCCCTCGACAATGACCGCATCCTCCTGAGCAAGGTGGAAGCCAACAACTGAGCATAAGCAGAAAGACTGCTGCAAAACAGCTCTCTGAAAAAAACAATGAACAAAACCCGGAACTCCTTCAGAGCCAGGACGGCTTGAAAAGAGTTCCGGGTTTTGTGTTGTTTCTTTCTATCTTACAGCATCTTGGAGAGGAATGCCTTCAGACGCGGGTGCTTGGGATTGGTGAACAGCTCCTGCGGCGGCTCATCCTCCTGAATGCGGCCCTCGTCAATGAAGATGACGCGGTTGGAGACTTCGCGGGCAAAGCCCATCTCATGGGTGACCACCAGCATGGTGATGCCGGTGTGAGCCAGCTCCTTCATCAGCTCCAGCACCTCGCCCACCATCTCGGGGTCGAGGGCGCTGGTAGGCTCATCGAAGAGGATGACGTCCGGGTCCATTGCCAGTGCCCGGGCGATGGCGATGCGCTGCTGCTGGCCGCCCGAAAGGCTCTTGGGGTAGACGTTGGCTTTGTCGGCCAGACCTACGCGGGCCAGAAGCTCGTCGGCGCGCTTGGAGATGGCCTCTTTGTCCTTGAGCTTGAGCAGGCTGGGGGCCAGCTCGAGGTTTTTCTTGACGGTCAGGTGGGGGAAGAGGTTGAAGTGCTGGAACACCATGCCCATCTTCTGGCGGACGGAGTCGATGTGGTCGTCGTCCACCTCCACGCCCTCAAATCTGATGCTGCCGCCGGTGGGGATCTCCAGCCGGTTCAGGCAGCGCAGGAAGGTGGATTTGCCGCAGCCCGAGGGGCCGATGAGGCAGACCACGTCGCCGCGGTAGATGTCGATGTCGATGCCCCGCAGCACGTCCAGAGTGGGGGCAGCCTGCTTTGCGCCCTTCCGCTTTTCGCCGCCGTAGGTCTTGGTCAGGCCCCGGACTTCCAGGATCTTATCGGTCACTTTGTGCCAGCCTCCTCTCAAATTTTGCAAGCAGCCAGGTAAAGATCATCACCAGCACCAGATAGATCAGTGCCACGCCAAACAGGGGGAACATGGCCTCGTAGGTGCGGTTCATGATGCCCTGGGCCGCATACAGCAGCTCCTTGCCGCCGATGACGGTGATAAGGGAGGTATCCTTCAGCAGCATGATGAACTCGTTGCCCAGGGCAGGCAGCACCGCCCGGATGGCCTGGGGGATGATGATGACCACCATGGTGGTGATGTAGTTCAGGCCCAGGCTGCGGCCGGCCTCCATCTGGCCGGGGTCAACGGCCATCAGGCCGCCCCGGATGATCTCGGAGACGTAAGCGCCCGAGTTGATGCCCAGCGCCAGAGCGCCTACCATGGTAAAGTTGCGGCTGTTGTTGAAGATGACCATGCTCATGATGAACAGCTGCACCATCATGGGGGTGCCCCGGATCACGGTGGTGTACACCTGACACACGGCGTTAAAGACCCCCAGCACGGGGTTCGAGCGGCCGGGGCGCTGCTGGTCGTGGGCCACACGCACCAGCGCCACCACGCTGCCCAGCAGGACGCCCATGGCCAGAGCAATGGCAGTGACCAGCAGGGTGGTGCCTACGCCCCCGATGTACTGGAGCCAGCGGTCCTTCAGGACAAAGGCCTGATAAAATTTGTAGAACAGCTCCTGCCCCATGTCCAGCCGGCCGCCGCTTTTCAGCAGCTGGCTCAACAGTTCGTATTGTGCGGCCATTCGCATCCTCACTTTCTTTTCGTCTGTTGTGATCTTGTCAGAATTTTGTAACCTATATCCCTTAAAAAAAGGGGAGGTGCCCGGTGGGCCGCCTCCCCTTGAGGGGTCTGTTTACTCAGCCTTGATGTACTTGTCCACGATGGCCTGCAGGGTGCCGTCGGCCTTCAGCTCCTCCAGAGCGGCGTTCACAGCCTCCAGCAGAGCGGTGTTGCCCTTTGCCATGCCAATGGCGTAGTCCTCCTCGGCGTAGCTGGTGTCCAGGATCTTCAGGCCGGGGTTGGACTCCACATAGGCCTTGGCGGGCTCGTTGTCGATGACCACAGCGTCCACCTGGCCGTTGTTCAGGGCCTGTACAGCGGTCAGGCCGTTGTCGTAGGCCACCACGGCGTCCTCGCCAAAGTCGTCGGAGCAGTACAGGTAGCCGGTGGTGCCGCGCTGGGTGCCGATCTTCTTGCCGGCCAGATCGTCCACAGAGGCAATGTCGGAGCCCTCGGGCACGATGACGGACTGGATGCCGGTGGCGTAGCTGTCGGAGAAGGACATCACAGCCATCCGCTCGTCGGTGACAGTGATGCCTGCCATGGCGATGTCGGCCTTGCCCTGCTGCACGCTGAGCAGAGCGGCGTCAAAATCCATGTCGTCGATCTGCAGCTCCAGGCCCAGCTTCTCGGCAATGGCCTGTGCGGTGTCCACATCGATGCCCTCAATGGTGCCGGCATCGGTGGTCATCTCGTAGGGAGGGAAGGTGGCGTTGGTGGCCATGGTCAGCTTGCCAGCCTCAACGGTGGTCAGCTCAGCAGCGGCAGCGCTGGTGGAAGCAGCCTCAGAAGAAGCAGCAACAGAGCTTGCAGCAGAAGAAGCGGTGGAGGCAGAGCCGCCGCAGGCGGTCAGAGCCAGAGCAGCAACGGTCAGGCCGGCGGCAGCAAGAAAGCTGCGGCGAGAGATCTTTTTCATATTCAAACACTCCTCTTTATGTGCATATCGTTTGCATCTCTCTGCTGCGATGCGATTCATCGAAAAATCAGAGAGCGTGTTTAGTATAGGTTGTACAATTTGAAAAGTCAAGTGTTGTGCAAAAATTCCATCAAATTGAAACCGAATTGCAAACAATTATGCAGAATAAAGCTTGAGAGTGGTGTATATATGCAGAACCTCTCAGTCTGCTTCGCAGACAGCTCCCCTAATAGGGGAGCCCTTGGCATGTCGGTCAGGCTTACGCTGGACGAGCAAGGCTTGATTTATCGGGAGCTGTAGTGCCCTGCTGCCTGGATTCACGGCAGCTTGACAAAATGCGTTGTCCAGAAGTTGCTGCCCTCTGCAGCGAGGCCCGGCATTTTACGCCACCGAAAGCTTTCAGCAGTCAGCGCAGAGTGGCCCGGCTCGCCAGAGCCTCCCCTCGATAGGGGAGGTGGCAGCGCGCCAGCGCTGACGGAGAGGTTAAACCGTCCGCGCCAGCTCCTCCCTGCTCCGCTTCGGCACGCAGTAGTCACCGTTCTCATCGAGATAATACTTGATGCCGGTCTCCTCCGTCATCGGTACGACTCTGGCGGCGTGAGTGGGGCAGCCAAGAGCGACCATGAACGCCAGCTTGTCCGGCGCGGCGATGCCCAGCAGCTCGCTCAGGGCGGGCTTGTTGATGGCGCCCATGATGCAGCTGCCCACACCCTTGGCCCATGCGGCGAGGGTGATGTTCGCCAGCGCGATGCCGGTGTCGGTGTTCAGGTCGCCGGGGATGGAGCTGTCCTGCACGACGGCCAGATACATCACAGGCTGCTCGTCGGCTTTGGGAGCACCCTGCTCCGGCGGCAGATAACCGGCCCACTTGACCAGCGGATGGACCTTTTTCACCATCTCGGGGCTCTGCACCACCACCAGCTTCACGGCCTGACGGTTCGCGCCGCAGGACGACAGGCGCAGGGCCTCCACCATATCGTCCACCACATCCTGCGGCACCGGCTTCTGGGCGAAGCGGCGGTAGGTGCGGCGGGTGTTGAGCGTTTCCATAACAGACATCGGCAGACACTCCTTTACTATATAAGTACAGCCTGATTATAGCATAGCAGCAGGCGCAGTGCAAGGAATTTGGATGCGGCGGCAAACACGGACAAGACACGTCTGCGAGATGAAGAAATGAGAGAAAAATCCATAAACTGAAGATAAAAATGACGATATAATGTTAATGGACGCTAACATGCTGGAAAAATATTGACAAAAAGCAGGAGGTAAGCTATAGTTAGTTATGGCAAACTAGCCGTCTTTTGCGGAGACGCGCAAAGGAAAACAAGAAGAAACAAAACAGTTTATGAGGTGCAAGAAAATGACTGATATGACTCGTCGTAATTTTTTGAAGAGCGCTGGTGTGATGGCTCTGGCCGTGGCAGCAGCGGGTGTTCTCTCTGGCTGCAATAGCAGCAAAAATCCTGTGATGGCAGATGTCAAGGTCCAGTATTGGCGCAAGAGCAACTTTTTGGGCAATCAGAAGGTGGGCAACAATGATGAGTACGATGAGACCGTCAGCGTGGTAAAGAGCGGCAAGGTCAAAAAGGAGCAACTGCAGAAGCTGGGCAATGTAATGGTGAATACAGGCTATAAGCTGAGCGATAGCACGGCAACCGAGTTTGACGTGGACTGGACCCAGGAGCCCCCGGTGGCAAAGGTCTGGATGGAGCTTTGAGCCTGCCCCGAGAGGTTACAGAAAAGCAGCAGCACCCCCGGCTGTGCATTGGCAGCGCACAGCGGGGGTGCTGTTTTGTGATCTATTTGCGTTTCCAGAACGGGGCGTGGGGCATGGGCAGGCCCAGCACCAGCGCGATGCCCACAGCCAGCGCCACGGCCACCTTGAAGGTGGAGATGCCGTTGGCCAGCGAAAGGGCATTCTCGCCCTGGATGAAGTAGTAGGCGGTGTAGTAGATGCCCGCGCCGGGGACCAGCGGGAAGATGCCGGTCAGCAAAAAGACCGTCACCGGCGTCTTGAGCAGCACGGCGCAGATACGCGCCGCCAGCGACAGCGGGATGACCGCGATGAGGGAGGCTGCCGCCGCGTCGGCCCCGTATAAGACAGCCAGCTCGTAGACGAACCAGCCCACCGCGCCCACCAGCGCACAGCAGGGGAGGGTGCGCTTAGGGCAGGCGAAGAGGACGGCGAAGCTCAGCGTCCCCGCTCCGGCCAGAAAGAACTGTGCCGCCAGCTGGCCGAGCTGTGTGCTTGTCAAGGTCATCATACCACCGTCACCCCCGTCAGCAGAGAAATAAGGCTCAGCACGAAGCCGGTGCCGATGGCGATGCTGGCCGCGATGAGCAGGGCGTCTATCATCCGGATGGTGCCGGAGAGGTAGTCGCCCTGCACGAAGTCCCGGATGCCCATGGTGAAGGCGATGCCGGGGGTCAATATCATCAGGGCGCCGATGATGGCGTGGCTGGCCTCAGTGTCCAGCAGATGGCACCCCAGAATGCAGACCAATGTAATGAGCGCTGCCGCCGAGATCTTGCGGAAGCCGTTGGAAAGCCTCCGATTTTCACAGAGCAGCAGATAGCCGCTGACGATGAGACCCGCCGCCGCTGCCGCCAGCGCTGAGCGTATCGTGCCGCCGAAGATGAGCGCAAAACAGGCTGTGCCGCTCATCCCGGCGAGGAGCTGGGTCTTGCCCTTGGGGAAGGGGATGCGCCGGGCCTCGGCCAGGCGGTGTTCAGCCTCGTCCAGTGTGACGCCCCCGGCTGCTATCTCGCGGGAAAGGGCGTTCACCGCGGCCACCCGGCCCAAGTGGGTCGTCCGCACCGGGACGTTCCGCACTTCGGCGATCTCTGCCGTGCCGGCGCTGGCGAAGATGCCGTTGGTCAGCACGTAGACGTGGAACTCCCGCAGATGGAAGCTGCGGGCCATGATCTCCATCGTCTGCTCCACCCGGAAGACCTCTGCTCCGTTTTCCAGCAGCGTCTCGCCCGCCGCCATGATAAAGTCCATGATGCGGCGCCGCTGCTCGTCGCTGGGATATAACTCTCTGCTGTCCATTCCGGCCCTCCCTGTCATGCCCGCCAAAGGGGGCATATCATCTCATGCTATACTGTATCACAATTCCGGCGGCTTGCAAAGGCGTCTTTTCACATTTTTGCACAACTTCTGTCCTTGCCGTCGGGGGCGCAGTGTGTTACACTGATAACAACTATAAAAAGGTCCAGAAACCACAGGAGGAAATGACCGTGAAGCAGAGTCTGAGTTTCGCGCGCCGTCTGACGGCGCTGGTGCTGGCAGCTGTGATGCTGTGCGTGGCTGTCCCGGCGGCCTTCGCCGAGGATGCCGCACCCGGTGCCACCACCATTGGCGGTGCAAACACCACCCTTATCCCTGAGGAAGAGGAAAATTGTCTGAGCTGGCTCTTCGGCTCCAAAGATAAAATTACACTGCCCTATCTGAACATCAAGGGCAAGGGCCTGCGCCGGAACGTGTCGCTGGACCTCGTGGACTGCCTGGTGGGCATCACCTACACCGAGCTTGGCTCCATCGGCAGCTATGTCAGCGCCGGCGCCGCGAAGGAGGCGTGGAAGGCCCAGGCCGTGGCCATCCACTCCTACCTCGAGTACCATAAGCAGTACGGCTCCTCGGCCAACGCTCTCATCTACACCCCCGTGGAGGACATCCCGTCCTCGGCCCGGTCGGCCATCCGCAAGGCGGTGGAGTCGGTGAAGGATGAGGTGCTGACCTGCAACGGCAGCGTCATCGACGCCGTCTGGTCGGCCAGCGCGGGCTACAACACCCAGACCGGCGTCTACGGCACCTGTTCCAGCCTCGACGCCTGGGGCTCGGATGTGCCGTATCTCAAGAGCGTGGAAAGCCCCTATGAGCGCCAGTACCACGAGAAGATGCGCCGCATCATCGGCAAGGATTATGACTATGTCGAGTACAACGACAGCCGCACCGGTGAGCCCTACCAGAGCGCCGACACCACCCACAAAGACCTCGGCGGCTTCGTCCAGTACAATACGCTGGTGTCCAATGGCCGCAGCTACCGCTATATCGGCCAGTTCGTGTCCTCCCGCTACTGCTTCGATTTCAGCACGGATGCAGCGGGTGTACCCTGTATGTACTACTACGGCTTCGGCCACGGCGTGGGCATGAGCCAGTGCGGTGCCGTGGGCTACGCCGCCGAGGAAGGGATGGGCTACCGCGACATCCTGAAGCACTACTACTCCGGCGTTTCCATCCGGACGGTGGGCAGCGGCACGAGCTCCGGCGGCGGTCTGTTCGGCTGGCTGCGCCGCCTGCTGGGCATGTAAAAAATCAAAAGGAATTGCGCAAAATACTTCTCAAATGAGACGTGATTTGGTATACTGTACACGCTTGTACACAAGAGATGGACGATTTCGCGTTTCACGCTCCAAAGCGGGAGCGATACGATAAAGAACAACAGGTGGAGAGAACGGAATGCAGTTGGAGAAGGAAAAGAAAGAAAAGCGGGAGCGGGAGCGCTGCCGCGCACTGGCGCAGCGCATCGCGGAGGAGGCAAACCCCGCCTCGGCAGCCCTGCTGGGAGAGCAGATGTCCCTGCTGGCCAAGGCCCTGCACCGTGCAGGTGTGGAGGCAGAAGAGTGGACAGAGGGCTCTGCGGCAGAGCTTCTGGTGGTGGCAGACCCCGCGTGGGAAACGCTGCCCGAGACCCTGCCCGCCCGGGTGCTGCTGGTGAGCGATGAGAGCACCGTTATGGCGGGCTGGGCCGAGCAGCTGGCCCAGAGAGGATATTTCCGCGATTTTGGCTGGCGCAGCAAGGGCCGCGCCCAGCAGTCGGCGCTGTTCTGCACCAGCCAGCCCACCCAGCTGAAGATGGTGCGGGGCTACGAGATGGAATTGGACATCCTGCGTGACCGGATGGTGCGCGCCGAGCGCACCTGCGGCGAGGAAGCCGAGCTCATCGCCCGGCTGCGCAGCGACCTTTCGCTCAGCCGCAGCCATGAGCAGCAGCTGGAAAAGACACTGGGTGAGGTGACCGGCTCGAAGTTCTGGAAGATGACCTGGCCCATGCGCTATGTCGTCAGCAAGAGCCGCCAGCTCTGGCACACTCTGCCCCTCTTCGTGCTCCTGCGGGAGCTGCGCAGCGGCGGCATCGAGGGCGTGCGGGAACTGGCCCGCGCCCGCCGCGAGTACGCCGCCCTCTTCCCGGGCAAGGTCATGCGCGCCGACCGGTTCGCACCGGTGGAGCTGCTGGTGCGGCAGGCAGGCGATCAGCCCGCAGGCCCCAAGATCAGCATCGTGGTGCCGCTCTACAACACCCCGCTGGACTTCCTCGAAGAGCTGCTGGATTCCGTCGTGAACCAGACCTACCGCAACTGGGAGCTCTGCTGTGTGGACGCCGGCACCGCCCCGGGCGTGGGCGAGATGGTGCAGCAGCGCGCCGCTGTGGACCCTCGTATCCGCTACAGGAAGCTGGAGAAGAATGAGCTCATCCCCGGCAACACCAACAAGGGCATCGAGATGGCCACCGGCGACTTCATCGCCCTGCTGGACCACGACGACATCCTCCATCCCTGCGCCCTCTGGTACGCGGCCAAGGCCATCGCCGAGCAGGGAGCCGACTTCGTCTATACCGATGAGGCGACCTTCGAGGGCAAGGTGGAGAATGTGGTGCTCTACCACTTCAAGCCGGACTTCATGCTGGACAACCTCCGCTCCAACAACTATATCTGCCACCTGACCCTCTTCAGTCGCCGGCTGATGGACGCCGCAGGCGGCCCGGAGCGGATGGAGTACAACGGCAGTCAGGATTATGAGCTCTTCCTCCGCCTGACCGAGACGGCCCGGAAGATCGTCCACATCCCCCACGCCCTCTATTACTGGCGCTCCAGCCCCGGCAGCACGGCCAGCGACATCTCCGCCAAGACCTACTGCATCGACGCGGGCATTGCCGCCCTCAAGGCTCATTACGCCCGCTGCGGTGTCGCCGTGGACGATGTGTCCCTCATCCCGGGTACGCCGGGCTACTACAAGACCGATTATACGATCGACCATCCGGGCCGGGTGAGCATCCTCATCCCCACCTGCGACCACATCCGCGACTTGGAGACCTGCGTGGAGTCCATCTACGCCCGCACCACCTACCCGGATTTTGAGATCATCCTCATCGAGAACAACAGCAAGGCCCCCGAGACCTTCCGCGCCTACGAGCGGATGCAGAAGGAGCACCCCGATAACCTCAAGGTCGTCACCTGGGAGGGCAAGGGCTTCAACTACAGCGCCCTGAACAACTTCGGCGAGAAGTTCGCCACCGGTGAGTATCTGCTGCTCCTCAACAACGACACCGAGGTCATCACCGCCGCCTGGCTGGAAGAGATGGTCATGTACGCCCAGCAGAAGCGGGTGGGCTGCGTGGGCGCAAAGCTGCTCTACCCGGACGATACCATCCAGCACGCCGGTGTCGGCTTCGGCATCGGCGGCGTGGCGGGCCATCTGCACAAGTACTATCCCGCCAGCTCCGACGGCTATATGGGCCGCCTGAACTATGTGCAGGACGTCTACGCTGACACCGCCGCCTGCCTGCTCATCCGCAAGGAGATCTACGACGAAGTGGGCGGTCTGGACGAGAGCTATGCCGTGGCCTTCAACGATGTGGACTTCTGCGTCCGCGTCCGTCAGGCAGGCTACACCAACGTATTCACCCCGTTTGCCCAGCTCTACCACTACGAGAGCAAGAGCCGCGGCATGGAGGACAACCCCGAAAAGCAGAAGCGTTTTCAGGGCGAGGTGCTGCGTTTTCAGGCCCGCTGGGGCGACCTGCTGGCTGCAGGCGACCCCTGCACCAACCCCAACTTCGACATCCAGCGCGAAGATTTCAGCCTGAAGATATTACCGCTGGAATGATAAGGAGAACGAACTTGGAACTCTCTGCCTGTATCGTTGTCTATAACGGCTGCGACGAAGCCCTCAAGGCGGCGCAGACGGTGCTGCAATACACCCGCCGCCACCCGTTGACCCTCTATCTGGTGGACAACGCCAGCCCCGACGGCAGCGGCGCACGGCTGGAAGCCGCCGTGAAGGGCGGCGCTTTGCGCACTCAGCCCGGCCAGAAGGTCGAGGTGCGCTGCCGCAGGGAGAACGGCGGTTTCGGCACCGGACACAACACCGTCCTGCCGGAGCTGACGAGCGACTACCACTTCATCCTGAACCCGGACATCCAGCTCACCGCCGATACCCTCAGCGACCTGGCCGACTGGATGGCCGCCCAACCGGATGCTGTGATGGCCCGGCCGGGGCTGCGCTTCCCGGATGGCCGTTCCCAGAGCCTGCCGCTGCGGCGCTGTGCGCTGCGGCCCATGGTCTACCGCCAGCTGCCGTTTTTGAAATTCTGGGAGAAATATAACCGTGCGTATTTGATGGAGGGGGAGGATCTGTCCGCTCCCGTTGAGATCGAGTTCTGCACCGGCAGCTTTTCCGCCGTGCGGACGGCGGAGTTCAAGGCCGTGGGCGGCTTCGATGAGCATTACTTCATGTATGTGGAGGATGCCGACCTGACCCAGAAGATGCGCACCACCGGCAAAGCCTACCTCGTGCCGCAGTACACCGCCATCCATGCATGGCATCGTGCGGCCCACCGCAGCCTCAAGCCCTTTTTGTGGCAGACCGGGAGCCTGCTGCGGTATTTCCACAAGTGGGGGTTCAAGTTCTGAGGGCTTGCTGATGAAACAAAAGAGCGCCCTCCGCAAAAATTTTTGCGGAGGGCGCTCTTTCCTTGCTTTTTTTTCGATTTGATAGTAGAATAAGGTGTAATACTATCGCAAGCCTGCCAGCAGTGCATAGCGAGATCCTGCCAGCGCGCGTGGCGCGGGAAGCCCGGCGGCTGGCGGCGTATTACCACCAACATTGTTTACAGCGGACGCAGCTCCGCTTTGAATCCATACAGGACCCGGCGGATACGCTGCCGGGCCTTGTACAAGCTGCACAACTTTTTTATTTCATAATATAAGGAGTGCACAAAAATGAAAGGTATCATTCTGGCCGGCGGTGCCGGCACCCGGCTTTATCCGCTGACGATGGTCACCAGCAAACAGCTGCTGCCCGTCTACGACAAGCCGATGATCTATTATCCTCTGTCCACCCTCATGCTGGCGGGCATCCAGGACATCCTCATCATCTCGACCCCCACCGACACGCCCCGCTTCGAGGCGCTGCTGGGCGATGGCAGCCAGTACGGCATCCATCTGCAATATAAGGTCCAGCCGTCCCCGGACGGCCTGGCTCAGGCTTTCATCCTCGGTGAAGAGTTCATCGGCGACGACTGCTGCGCAATGATCCTGGGCGACAACATCTTCTACGGCAACGGCTTCTCCAAGATTCTGAAGAATGCTGTCTCCAACGCCGAGAACAAGGGCCGCTGCACCGTCTTCGGCTACTATGTGCCGGACCCCGAGCGCTTCGGCATCGTGGAGTTCGACGCAAACGGCAAGGTGCTGAGCGTCGAGGAGAAGCCCCAGCATCCCAAGAGCAACTACGCCATCACCGGCCTGTACTTCTACAACAAGGAAGTCGTCAGGATGGCAAAGCAGGTCAAGCCCTCCGCCCGCGGCGAGCTGGAGATCACGACCCTGAACGATATGTACCTCAAGCAGGATGAGCTGGACGTCCAGCTGCTGGGCCGCGGCTTTGCATGGCTGGACACCGGCACGATGGACAGCCTCGTGGAGGCAGCCGATTTTGTGCGGATGATCGAGAAGCGTCAGGGCATCAAGATCAGCGCCCCCGAGGAGATCGCATTCAAGTACGGCTGGATCGACCGCGATACCCTGCTGGAAAGCGCAGAGCGCTACGGCAAGAGCCCCTACGGCCAGCACCTCAAGAATGTGGCCGACGGCAAACTGAAGTATTAAGAGAGGCGGTATCCGCATGAAAATCATTGTTACCGGCTGCAGAGGCCAGCTTGGCACCGAGATCATCAAGCAGCTCCGGGAAGGCCGCAGTGAGCTTGGCCCCATCCCCGAGAAGCTGGTGAGCGCCACGGTCATTCCGGTGGACCTGCCGGAGCTGGACATCACCAACTACAAGATGGTGGATGACTTCATCCGCCGTCAGCGCCCGGACGTCATCATCAACTGCGCCGCTTTCACCAACGTGGACGGCTGCGAGGTGAACCATGACACTGCCTTCAAGGCCAACGCCATCGGCCCCCGCAATCTGGCACAGGCCGCCACCAAGACCGGCGCCCGTCTGGTACACGTCTCTACGGATTATGTCTTCTCCGGCCGCGAGAACGGCGGCATCCCGCAGGATGAGGCCACCATTCCCGGCCCCATCAGCGCCTACGGCTCCACCAAGCTCATGGGTGAGAAGTATGTGGAGCAGTTCTGCCACCGCCACTTCATCGTCCGCACGGCCTGGCTCTACAGCTACTACGGCAAGAACTTCGTCAAGACCATCGTGAACGCCGGCAAGAAGTTCGGCAAGCTGGAAGTCGTCAACGACCAGCGGGGCAACCCGACCAACGCCGTCGATCTGGCCCACGAGATCCTGCAGCTCTGCGTGACCCACGAGTACGGCCTGTATCACTGCACCGGCGAGGGCATCTGCTCCTGGTATGATTTCGCATCGGAGATCATCCGCCTGTCCGGCGTGGACGCCACCGTGTCTCCCTGCACCAGCGAAGAGTACAAGGCAAAGCACCCGGACAGCGCCGACCGCCCCAAGTGGAGCGCTCTGGACAACCGGATGCTCCGCTGCACCGTCGGCAACGACGTCCGCGACTGGAAGGACGCGCTGGCCTGCTTCTTCGAGCACTGGGACGGCGACAATGGGATGAAATAACCCTCTCAGGCCGCTTCGCGTCCAGCTCTCCCGGAGGGGGCAACAACGCCGACCGCCGCCAGTGGCGGAAGCAGGGAGGAGTTGTTGGGGCAGCGGCCAGCAAGACGCACGCAAAGCGTTGCGGATGCTGGGAGCCGCAACCCGGGTGCGAAGCACCCTTGGCAAGCCGGGCAGGTTTTGCGGAAAAATGCAAAGTGCCGGGCCCTGCGCACAAATAAAACAAGAGAATAATTTAAGGATAAAAATATGAAAAAATATCTTATCACCGGCTGCGCCGGTTTTATCGGTTCCAACTTTGTGCATTATATGCTCAAGAAGTACCCCGAGATCCTGCTGGTCAACCTCGACAAGCTGACCTACGCCGGCAACCTCGAGAATCTGAAGGACATTGAGGGCGACCCCCGCCACGTCTTTGTGCAGGGCGACATCTGCGACAAGGAGCTGGTCGAGAGCCTGTTTGCAAAGTACGATTTCGATTACGTCATCAACTTTGCCGCGGAGAGCCACGTTGACCGCTCCATCAAGAACCCTGAAATTTTCGTCCAGAGCAACGTGATGGGTACCGTCAACCTGCTGCAGCGCGCCAAGGAAGCCTGGTACGACGCCGACGCCAAGACCTGGAAAGAGGGCAGGAAGTACCTGCAGGTGTCCACCGATGAGGTCTACGGCGCTCTGGGCGCTGAGGGCTTCTTCATGGAGACCACCCCGCTCTGCCCCCACAGCCCCTATTCTTCCTCCAAGGCCAGCGCTGATATGTTCGTCATGGCATTCCACGACACCTACGGTATGCCCATCAACATCACCCGCTGCTCCAACAACTACGGCCCCTACCAGTTCCCCGAGAAGCTCATCCCGCTGATGATCAACAACGTCAAGCACCACAAGCAGCTGCCCGTCTACGGTGACGGTATGCAGATCCGCGACTGGCTGTACGTTGAGGACCACTGCAAGGCCATTGATATGGTCTGCAACGGCGGCAAGGTGGGCGAGGTCTACAATGTCGGCGGCCACAACGAGCGCCCCAACATCTTCATCGTCAAGACCATCATCGAGCAGCTGCACGACCGCCTGAAGGACGACGGCATCAGCGAGGACCTCATCAAGCACGTTGCTGACCGTCTGGGCCATGACCGCCGCTATGGCATCGACCCCACCAAGATCAAGAACGACCTTGGCTGGTATCCCGAGACTCCCTTCGAGAAGGGCATCGTCCTGACCATCGACTGGTACCTCGACCACGAGGAGTGGATGGAGCACATCACCAGCGGCAACTATCAGAAATACTACGAGGAAATGTACAAGAATAAGTAACTTTTTGTAAACAGCCTGAAAGCGAAAAAGAGCAGGGCGTGCGGTCCTATGGCTGCACGCTCTGCTCTTTTTTGTCGGAGTTAAAGCTTGTCTTCTTTCATGTAGCGGATGAGCAGGGGCAGCTCATAGATGAGCATGGACAGCCAGCCGATGCCGTAGCTCACGGGCATGATCTGCAGATCGACCTTGCTCTAAAAAACTGCCGCTTTCCTCGGCGGCTCTGGTCTGCGGATATACTGGCTTGCTCCACCAATATAGCGATTGCGGCGGCGTGTTCTGCCCGCTGTTCACCACTACAACGGTGAAAAGGGTGTGTTTTGGCAAACGCAGCGGAAATTTTTTTATTTTCCCTGTCTGCTCCCTACAACAATCCAGCGGTATGGTTTGCCAAAGATTTTTGAAAATGGGCGCAAAAAAGCAGCAAACCTTTTTCAAGATTTACTGCTTATGTGCTGCTGCGATGGGCGGCGGTATTAAATTGTCAGCGGTCAAAGCGAAACTTCAACAGACTTTCTATTAGTCGCCCCACGATATGCTCCTGCATATCCGTGTTGATCTGTCCGTCCATTTTTGCACAAGAGCTGATATATCCGGCATAATGGGATAGAACGGCGGCAACGGCTTCCGGGTCGCCCTCGCTTGCCTTAACGATTGTTTCATAGGAAAGTAGCTGGCTCATAGGACAAGCCCTCCAACTCTGCCCGTAGCTGCCGCAAAATCATCTGAATACGCCGCCCGGTTGTGTTGCCTGCCCGTCCATATTTTTGTCCAATCTCTCTATGCGTCCATCGTTGGAAGTAGTATAGGAAAATGATTTCCTGTTCCATCTGTGATAGTGCGGACAGGGCTGCGGCAAGCTCTGGACTTTCCAAAAGCACCATCTGACCGCAGGCGGAAAACGGATAGCTGTTCATGGCAGCTTGCTCCGCAAAGTACTTATCTATGGTACTGAATGGATAGTGCTTTTCTTCTATCAGATATTCAAGCGAGATTTCCCGCTTGCGGCGGCTGCGTATGCTCCGGGCTGCGTCTATGGCAGCGTGGCGAATGACGGTCTTGCAAAAGGCATCGTGCGTATGCCGGATATGCTCTTGATACTTTTCGTGTTCGGTCATGGAAAATCCCCCTTTCTGAATAATGGCAGAGGGCGGCAGCATTTTGTGCTGTCGCCCTCTTGATTACCGAACAGCAAAGACGGGCGGGGCTGTCAACGGCGGCGCATTTGCGCCGTTCATCTTGACCGTTGACAGGCTCGGCTGGGTTTGCTACAAATTCTATCTCTTTATGATTTGTCGGAAAAACTCCTTACCCAAACAAAAACTACAATCGCGGTTGCAATGAGTAATTCCGCAAGAATTACAGAAGCATTCCATATTTCAAAATAGAAATGCCCAATGAAATAGACCGCAAAAAAAATCAAATAAATTCCAATCGAATACATAATATTTTTGGAAATTTGAGTGCGTTTCTGTTCCCTAACTAACATCTGTTTCTGTTGTTGTTCCAGAATTTCTGTTTTAACCGATAATTCATCTATCTCTGATGGTTTTAACAGATAATCCACGGTAACATCGAATACTTTGCTTAGTTCAACAATCTTTTCTACTTCGGGTATGACCTGCCCACTTTCCCATTTTGAAATAGATTGTCTTGAAACATTAAGCTGCTCAGCCAGTTGTTCCTGTGTTAATTCTCTACTTTTGCGTAGTGTTATAAGTTTTTCTGCGAACTCCATATGTGTTCCTCCTTTTGATTTTGTGTATAAATCTTATCAAAATACTCATTTGCACTCCAGCAAGTGAGCTATACAATTACATGACAAACGGTGGAGTTTAAGCGTTTTCTTGTATATCTTGATTGTCATTCTACTTTATGTGCCTATTTTAGCATAGAAAAAACGTTTTCTCTATTACTCCATTATTTTACGGAATAGTGGGCTGTCTTTCTTTATTTTAGTTGTGTTACTTTATCACACATGAGCATTACTGCCGGGGTTAAAGCTTGTCTTCTTTCATGTAGCGGATGAGCAGGGGCAGCTCATAGATGAGCATGGACAGCCAGCCGATGCCGTAGCTCACAGGCATGAGCTGCAGATCGACCTTGAGCACCAGCACCAGCACAGCGGCGGCGGCCACGCGGAAGCCCATGTTGAGCATACTGCTGTTCAGGGTGATCTTCAAATCGCCGAGGCCGCGGAAGCCGCCCTGAATGCCGTTGGTCACGCCGGGCATCAGGTAGAAGAGGGAGGCGCACCGCAGGAACTTGACGCCCAGGTCGATGACGGCGGGGTCATCCACGAAGAGGGAGATGATGGGGCGGGCGAAGAGCAGGCAGACGGCCATCAGGCAGAAGCCGTAGATGAGCTCGATGCGCAGGCCGCAGAAAAAGCCCTGACGCACCCGCTCCTTTTTGCCGGCACCGTGGTTCTGGGCCATCAGGGTGGTCATGGCGTGGGCGATGTTCTGCTGGGGCATATAGGTGAAGTCGTCCACCCGGCTGGCGGCGGTGAAAGCGGCCATTGCGTTGATGCCCAGAGTATTGACGATGGCCTGCACGGCGATCTTGCCCAGCTGGACGGTGGCCTGCTGCATGGCGCTGGTCCAGCCGTACTGGACGGTGCTGCGCAGCAGAGAGCTGTCAAAGACGAACCAGCGCCGCCCCAGCTGAAGGACGGGAACTTTGAGCTGGATGTAGACGACGCAGAGCACACAGCAGAGCGCCTCGCTGAGGACGGTGGAGAGAGCGCAGCCTTCGCTGCCCCAGCCCAGCACCTCAACAAAGAAGAGGTCGCCGCCGATGTTCAGCACCGAGCTTATCATCAGAAAGTAAAGGGCGCTCTTGCTGTCGCCCAGCGCCCGCATGGTGGCGGCGAGAAAGTTGTAAAAGAAGGTGAAGATGAGGCCCGCAAAGACGATGCGGAGGTACTGCACCGCGATGGGCAGGATCTCTTCCGGAACCTGCATCAGCCGGAGCAGCGGCGTCGCCAGCAGAACGCAGAGGGCCGAAAAGACCAGCGAGAACACCGTGCCTGCGATGGCGGTGGTGGAGACCTGACGCTCCACGCGCTGGGTGTCTCCGGCACCATAGGCCGTGCTGACAAGGATGCCGGCACCGAGGCAGAGACCGTTGATGAAGAGGATGGCCAGCGTCATCAGCGGGTTGGAGGTGCCGACGGCGGCAAGGGCGTCTTCGCCGACAAATTTGCCCACGATGATGCTGTCGGCGGCGTTATAAGTGAGCTGGAACAGGTTGCCCAGCACCAGCGGGATGGTGAATTTGACCAGAAGGGGCGTGATGGCTCCGGTCGTCATGTCTTTTGTCATGGATCTCTTCTCTTTTTCTTTTTATAGTATGTTCTGGCGTGCGCTGAACACGGCCAGTGCCGAGCGGCTTTTGCCGTTTGCGATAAGCCGGGCCGCTGCGTGAAGGGCGGCACCTGCGCTGGGGGAGGCCGGGATGGCATCGGTGCGCAGGACCCGCTGCGCCGCCCGGACGGCATCGGCGGTGGCGACGGCAGCGATGTTGTCCACTACATAGGAGTTGTAGTTGCCGGGAACGAGGCCAAAGCCGATGTCCGGGATGCCGTGGGAGCCGGTGAGGCCGCTGCTCAGGGCCTGACTCTCGTAAGGCTCCACGGCCACGATGCGGACGTCATTCGTCCACGCCTTGACCGTTTCGCCCACGCCGGTGATGGTGCCGCCGCTGCCCACGCCGATGACGATGCTGTCCACGATGCTGGAACCCTCCCGCGCGATGGAGCGCACCAGTGCAGGCCCCGTCACCCGACGGTGATAGGTGGGGTTGTCGTCGTTGTTGAGCCAGTCCATATAGTACCAGCCCTTCTCGGCGGCGGTGGCTTTTGCCAGCGCCCGTGCGCCTGCAAGGCCCGCCTGGGCCGGGGTGTGGATGATCTGTGCTCCGAGGCGGAGCAGGCTCTCCTGCCGCATGGCGGGGGCGTCCTCCGGCATGACCAGCGTCACCGGGTGGCCCGCCGTCAGTCCCGCCAGCGTCAGCGCTGTGGCAAAAGGCCCTGACACGGCCTCCACGATGGTCTGGCCGGGGGTCAGCGCCCCGCGCTCAAGGGCCAGCGCCAGCATCCCCTCAGCCAGCTCGTCCCGCGCCGTGCCGGTGGGGCCGTTGTAGTTCAGATAGGCGTACAGCCGTCCCCGCAGCCCGCAGGCCGCAAGATAGCCCCGCAGCTCGACGATGGGGCCGGGCAGCAGGGTCTGGTAGATGTTGGGGTAGATAGGCACGGGCGGTCTCCTTTCGCGTCCGGGGGAAAGCTTACGCCTATAACTTTAACGCAAAGGAGAGGAAGCGTCAAGCGGGGCTTGGGCAGAAAAGAGAAAAATCGGGAGAAAATTTGGCAAAATGACGCAAAAAGTCCTTGACAAGGGACACCCCGTCTGCTATACTCCGTATGTAAAGCAAAAAACCTTTACAAACAGCGGAGGTCAGAGCAGGACAGAACATGGCAAAAGACTTTGAAATGGGCTATCTGCTCGATTTTTACGGCGAAGTGCTCACGCCCAAACAGCGCGAGATGCTGCGCCAGTATTACAACGATGACCTCTCCCTCAGCGAGATCGGAGAAAACTTCGGCATCACCCGGCAGGGCGCGCGGGACGCCATCAAGCATGGCGAAACGGCCCTCAAGGAGCTGGAAGAAAAGGTCGGCTTCGCGGCCCGGTACCGCCGGGTGCAGCAGACGCTGGAAGAGCTGGAGCAGCTGGTCATCGACGCCCGGTTTGAATGCACCGGCCCGAACGCCCGGCTGACCACCACCGAGTATGCCGCCGCTCTGAACAAGATGCTGGGGCTCATCCGCTCCATCGACGAGGTGAATGAGAGCTGAAAACGGATTTGAGAGGAGCACCGAACAATGGCATTTGAATCTTTGACCGACCGCCTTGCCGGTGTGTTCAAAAAGCTGCGCGGCCACGGCAAACTGAGCGAGGCGGACATCAAAGCCGCCATGCGCGAGGTCCGGATGGCCCTGCTGGAAGCCGACGTCAACTACAAGGTGGCGAAGGACTTCTGCGCAAAGGTCTCCGAGCGCGCCATGGGGCAGGAGGTCATGGAGAGCCTGACCCCTGCCCAGCAGGTCGTCAAGATCGTCAACGAGGAGCTGGTCGCCCTGATGGGCGGCGAGGAAGCCCCTCGTCTGGTCATCAAGAACAAGGGTCAGACCATCATCATGCTCTGCGGCCTGCAGGGCAACGGTAAGACGACCCACGCAGCAAAGCTTGCAAAATACTACATCAAGCAGGGCCGCCGCCCGATGCTGGTGGCCTGCGACATCTACCGTCCGGCCGCTATCGACCAGCTGCAGGTGGTGGGCAAACAGGCCGGTGCGCCGGTCTTCACCCTGCCCGGCGAAAAGCCGCCTGCCATCGCCAAAAAGGCACTGGTCCACGCCAAGGACTACGGCAACGACATCATCATCCTCGATACCGCAGGCCGCCTGCAGATCGACGAAGTGCTGATGCAGGAGCTGGTCCAGATCAAAGAGGCTGTCCCCGTGGACGAGACTCTGCTGGTCGTGGACGCCATGGCCGGTCAGGACGCCGTGAACGTCGCCAAGACCTTCAACGAAACGGTCGGCATCGACGGCATCATCCTCACCAAGACCGACGGCGATACCCGCGGCGGCGCAGCCCTCTCGGTGCTGTCTGTCACCGGCAAGCCCATCAAGTTCCAGGGTACCGGCGAAAAGCTGGATGACCTCGAAGTCTTCCATCCCTCCCGCATGGCAGGCCGGATCCTCGGCATGGGCGATGTGCTGAGCCTCATCGAGCGCGCACAGGATGCCGCCGACGAGAAGCTGGCCGAAGAGACCGCCAAGCGGATGATGGAAAACAAGTTCGATATGAACGATATGCTGGCCCAGTTCGCCCAGATCCGCAAGATGGGCGGCGCGGGTGCCATGCTGAGCATGATGCCCGGCATGTCCGGCATCGACGCCAGCCAGATCGACGAGAAGGCCTTCGACCGCATCGAGGCCATGATCTACTCGATGACCAGGGCCGAGCGAGAAGACCCCTCCATCATCAACCCCAAGCGCAAGCGCCGCATCGCTGCGGGCAGCGGCACTCAGGTGTCTGATGTCAACAAGCTGCTCAAGCAGTTTGAGATGATGCAGAAGATGATGAAGCAGCTCAAGAAGAGCCCCAAGGGCTTTGCCCGCAAGCTGGGCGGCCTGATGGGCAGCCCGGGCGCCTTCAGAGGCATGAAATAATTCCGGTATACACCCCGCTGTGGGGTTGTACAGATAGATTTAATCCCCGCAAACCGGGGAACAAGAAATTTTTGGAGGATATTACCATGGCAGTTAAGATTCGTCTGCGCCGCGTCGGCGCCAAGAAGGCTCCCTTCTATCGTGTTGTTGTTGCTGACAGCCGCTTCCCCCGCGATGGCCGTTTCATCGAGGAGATCGGCACTTACGACCCCAACCAGGAGCCCTCTGTCGTGAACATCGACGGCGAGAAGGCTAAGGCCTGGATCGCCAACGGCGCTCAGCCCACCGACACCGTTCGCGTGCTGCTGAAGAAGTCCAACATTCTGTAAGGTGGAGGGCTGACTCATGCAGGAGCTGTTGCTGGCAGTTGCCCGCGGCCTCGTGGAGGATAAGGACGCCGTCAAGGTCACGGTGGACGCCCCCCGTGAGGACGGCACCATCGTCTACCACCTGAGCGTGGCAGAGGGAGATATGGGCCGTGTCATCGGCAAGCAGGGCCGGATCGCAAAAGCCATTCGTGTGGTGATGCGCGCGGCTGCTGTGCGGGTCGATGAAAAGGTCCTTGTTGAGATCGACTAAGCACCCTACAGGCCCTTTGCTGTAATGGCAAAGGGCCTTTTTGATTAGGAATAACCTCTCCGTCACGCCTGCGGCGTGCCACCTCCCCTATCGAGGGGAGGCCTTGGCATACCGGAAAGCTTTCCCTCTTCGCCAGAGGCTCCCCTCGGTAGGGGAGCTGTCGAGCGAAGCGAGACTGAGAGGTTGAACAGGAGCGAGAATATGCAGCAATATCTGGAAGCAGGCAAGGTCGTCACCACCCACGGTGTGCGCGGCGAAATGAAGCTGGAGCTGTGGTGCGACGGCGTGGATTTCCTCAAAAAGACGGGCCGTCTCTACGCCTCGGCAAAGGGCGGCAGGTGCTATAACATCACCTCCATCCGCCCGCAGGGGCAGATGGCGCTGCTCCAGCTGGAGGGCGTGAACGATATGGACGCCGCCCGCGCCCTGCGGGGTCAGGTGCTCTACTTCGACCGCAGCGACGCCACCCTGCCCGAGGGCCGGTGGTATGTGGCCGACCTCATCGGCTGCGAGGTGCGGGACGCCGACACCGGAAAGGTGTACGGCGTCGTCACCAGCGTGGACCACCCCGGCGCACAGGACATCTATACGGTCAAGTCCCCCAGCGGCAGGGAATATATGTTCCCCGGCGTGGACGCTTTTCTCAAAGAGCGCAACCCGCCGGAAGGCTATATCCTCGTCACCCCCATCCCGGGCCTGCTGGACGACGATTTCGACAGTGAGCGGGAGGAGGAGTGAGCGATGGGAATGCGTGTGGACATCGTGACCCTTTTCCCTGAGATGTGCCAGCAGGTGCTGGACGCCAGCATCATCGGCCGCGCAGCCAGGCGCGGCTGCATCGAGACCCACTGCCATCAGATCCGGGATTACACCCTCAACAAGCAGAAGCAGACCGACGACTACCCCTATGGCGGCGGCTGCGGCATGGTGCTCTATGCCCAGCCCATCGCCGACTGCCTGCGCGCCGTCCAGAAAGAGGCAGCGGAACAGGGACGCCCGGCCCCGCATATCGTGTTCTTGACGGCGGGCGGTCAGCGCTACACCGAAGAGCACGCCCGCAGGCTGGCTCAGTACGATAACCTGACGCTGGTCTGCGGCCACTATGAGGGCATCGACGAGCGCGTCATTGAAGCGTTTGCGGACGAAGAGATCTCGATCGGCGACTATATCCTCACCGGCGGCGAGCTGGCCAGCCTCGTGGTGGCCGACAGCGTCCTCCGCCTCAAGCCCGGCGTTCTGGCGGAGCAGAAGGGCTACGAGGAAGAGAGCTACTGGGACGGCCTGCTGGAATACCCCCAGTACACCCGCCCCGAGGTCTGGGAGGGCCGCGCCGTGCCCGACGTTCTGCTGGGCGGCGACCACCAGAAGATCGACGCATGGCGGGGCGAAAAGAGCCGGGAGCGCACCCGTCTGCGCCGCCCGGAGCTGTATGAGCAGTGGTGCGAGAGCCACCCCATCACCGAGCTGCCCAAGTGGAAGCGGGGCGAGAATGTCCGCCTCGTCAAGACGGAAGAACAGTTTGCCGCTGCGGCAAAGCTGTTTGCGGAGGGCCGCCGCGCCGTCTGCGCCGGAAACTGGACGGAAGAGTATTGTGCAGGCCTGACAGAAGAGGAGCTTCTCGCTCAGCTCAAGGCGGAGAAAAAAGGCGGCTGGGCCTGCTACCTGCACACGACGAAAGATGTGCCGGACGGCATGGTGAGCGTAGACCACAGGACCGGCCGCATTGAGCATCTCTTTGTGTCTGGGAATGCCCGCGGTAAGGGCATCGGCCGGAAAATGCTGGACTTCGCCCGGAAAAAGCTGGAAGAGTATGAGCATCCCCGCCTGAGCGTGCTGGACACCAACGCCCGCGCCATTGCTCTCTATCGTCGGATGGGATGGAAATTCACAGGCGAAAAAGACATGGAATTTGACCCTGCGGAATATCCTTCTGTTGTAAAGAAATGCGCGCTGCTGTGGATGCAGTACGAGGGTTGAGCGGAGTCTGCGGCAAACGTCACACTCTGCCGGATAAGCACAAAGAAAGTCGGAGTGCTGACCCTCTGTCGAAAAAATGTTGAAAACTTTTGTATTACCCCGCCAACACTGGGGGAATAATTTTGTTGTATTTGTATAAAAGGTGGAAAATGCCCCCCTCATCCTTGGGAAAACCGCCAAAAATTCGTCTGGGGACTGTACAACGGTTTCGGTTTGCGCTAAAATAATCACAACGCAACAGGCGCGAAACATAATTGCATTTCCCGAACGATAATAGATAGGAGCGTTTTACTATGTACGTCAAAGAAGTTACCGTTGAAAATCAGGTTGGTCTGCACGCCCGTCCGGCAACCTTCTTTATTCAGAAGGCCAATGAGTTCAAGTCTTCCATCTGGGTCGAGAAGGAAGAGCGCCGCGTGAACGCTAAGAGCCTGCTGGGCGTCCTGTCTCTGGGCATCGTGGGCGGCACCACCATCCGCATCATCGCGGATGGCGCAGACGAGCAGGCTGCTGTCGATGGCCTCATCAAGCTGGTGGAGTCCGGCTTCGCAGAGTAATTCAGTTCCATTTCGTGTATGAGCGGCGGGGGTCATCCTTGCCGCTTTTTTTGGTATGATGCATCAGAACAAAGGAGGCAGCCTCATGAAAGATCCGACGAAAGAAGCACTGTTCAAGTTTGGCGAGTTCTGCGATTCCGGCAAGCCGTGGTACTGCTTTTTTGGCGTCTATCTGGTGACGCTCATCGTCAATATCACCCTTCTGCTCACCTCGGAGCGGAAGCCCAGGTGGTGGAGCGTGGCCCTCGACGTGTGCGGTCTGGCGCTGGCGGTGTCGAATATTGCCAGGACCGAGAGGATGCAGAAAGGCCGGCATAACATCGGATGACCAAGGCAGAACTTTACAAAAAGGCCTGTATGCTGCCGCTTCTGCCGGGCGTCTATATCATCCGGGACAAAAGCGGCACCATCATCTATATCGGCAAGGCCAAGCGTCTGCGCATCCGGGTGAGCCAGTATTTCCGGGAGGGTGTGCCTCACGACAACAAGGTCAGCCAGATGATCGCCCACGCCTACGCGTTCGACGTCATCGTCTGCCAGAGCGAGTTCGAGGCGCTGGTGCTGGAAGCAAGCCAGATCAAAGCCCACACCCCGAAGTACAACATCCTGCTCAAGGACGACAAGGGCTACAGCTATATCAAAGTGACAAAGGACGAGTGGCCGCGGCTGTCGTTCACGCTGCAAAAAGAGGACGACGGCGCGGAGTATATCGGCCCTTATACCTCGAGCTTTGCGGCCCGTCAGATGGCCGAGACGGCGATGGATGCTTTTCTGCTGCCCCGGTGCAGCCGGCGGTTCCCGCAGGAAATTGGCCGGGGCCGTCCCTGCCTGAACGCCCATATCGGCAAGTGCATGGCGGTGTGCAGCGGCAAGATAAGCCGTGAAAACTACGAGCAGGCCGTCAAAAGCGCTGTCCACCTCATCCGCTACGGCAAAAAGGATATTCTGAAAACCCTCAACGAGCGGATGCTGGAAGCCTCTGACCGGCTGGAATTTGAGACAGCGGCCCTCATCCGCGACCAGATCGCCGCCATTACCAAGGTGACGGCAGGGCAGAAGGTCGTGGTTGACCCCGACGTGGAGATGGACGTGGTAGCGCTGGCGGGTACGCCCGGCAGCGTCTGCGCGGCTGTCCTCCGCTTCCGGGAGGGGCGGCTGACCGACAAGCGGGAGTTTCTGTTCCACGACACCGCCGACATCGCGGCGGTGCGGGAGGAATTTCTGCCCCGGTACTACCTCGACGATGAACAGATACCGAAGGTCATCGCCGTGGACGAGCTGCCGCCGGATGTGGACGCCTTGCAGCAGGCCCTCAACGAGAAGCGGGGCAGCGAGGTGCAGCTCTATGTCCCTCAGCGGGGCGATAAGGCGCACCTCGTCGAGATGGCCCACACCAACGCCGTCGAGCGGCTGGCCCGCGAGAGCGGCCGGTACGCCCGGGAGGAAAAGCTTCTGGATGAGCTGGCGCAGGTGCTGGGCCTGCCCAAGCCCCCCCGCACCATCGAGAGCTATGATATTTCCAACTGGGGCGACGGCACCAGCGTCTGCGGCATGGTGACGTTCCGGGACGGCAAGCCCTACAAGGCGGGCTACCGGAAGTTCAAGATGAAGACCGTCGCCGGCACCGATGACTACGCCTCGCTGGCGGAGACCGTCTCCCGCCGTGCGGCTGAATACGAAAAGTATTCCGAAATGGCCGCAAATGGCGAGCCGAGCAGCAACTACTTCGGCCAGAAGCCTGACCTGCTCCTGATGGACGGCGGCAGGGGACAGGTGAGCGCCGCGAAGGCCGCACTGGCCGGGACGGCACTGGCCGATGTACCCCTCTACGGCATGGTGAAGGACGACCACCACCGCACCCGCGCCATCGTGGACAGCGAGGGCCGGGAGATCGCCATCAACATGAACCGCGGGACGTTCACCTTCGTCACCGCCATTCAGGACGAGACGCACCGCTTCGCCAACGCCTACCGCAGGCAGCAGATGAAGCAGAAGAGCTATTCGTCCACCCTCACCGAGGTGCCGGGCGTCGGCCCCAAGACGGCCAAGGCCCTGATGGCACAGTTCAAGAGCGTGAGCGCCGTCAAAGAGGCCGCCCCTGACCAGCTGGAGAACACCCCCGGCGTCGGACGGCAGATGGCCCAGACCATTTACGAATATTTCCACCCGCAGGGGTGAAGCAAGTGGAAAAGTCCGGCGCAGACCGATCTGCGGCCGGGCTTTTTGGAAGGAGTTTTTATGTACCAATTCCAATACGACATCAAGCCGGGCCGTTACCGGCACTTCAAGGGCAACGAATATCAGGTCATCGGGATGGCCCGCCACAGCGAGACCGAAGAGGAGATGGTGGTCTACCGTCCCCTGTACGGCGAGGGCGGGCTCTGGGTGCGCCCGGCGGCTATGTGGGCCGAAGAGGTGGAGCGGGACGGCAAGCGTCAGCCGCGCTTTGCCTGCATTGGCGAAATGTAAGGGCTTGCGCCCGGAGGCCAAACGCGATACAATGGGTTTTGCAGAACAAACGCGCCTGCGAAACCGTATAAATGAGCACTATACATACAAGATGTAAAATTTTGGAGGATAACAGCTATGGCTTGTACTACCATCCTTGTCGGCAAAAAAGCCTCGTATGACGGCTCTACCATGATCGCCCGGAACGACGATTCCGGCTCCGGCCACTTCACCGCGAAAAAGTTCGTTGTCGTTCAGCCGGAGGAGCACCCGGCTGTTTACAAGTCGGTCATCTCTCATGTAGAAGTTCCCCTGCCGGGCGATGCCCTGCGGATGACCGCCATGCCCAACGCCGTGGAGGGCAAGGGCATCTGGGCTGCTTCGGGCGTCAACGCCGCCAACGTCGGCATGACCGCCACCGAGACGATCACCTCCAACCCCCGCGTTCTGGGCGCAGACCCGCTGGTGGTCTATCAGCCCGCCAGAGACGGCCAGCCGGAAGTCCCCGGCGGCATCGGCGAAGAGGATATTGTTTACCTCGTCCTGCCCTACATCCACTCTGCCCGCGAGGGCGTGCTCCGTCTGGGCAGGCTGCTGGAAGAGTACGGCACCTATGAGATGAACGGCATCGCTTTCCAGGATGTGGACGAGATCTGGTGGCTGGAGACCATCGGCGGCCACCACTGGATGGCCCGCCGTGTGCCGGATGACTCCTATGTGGTCATGCCGAACCAGCTGGGCATCGACGCCTTCGACCTCGACGACGCTTTCGGCGCACAGGAGAATCATCTCTGCTCTGCCGACCTGAGGGAGTTCATCCGGGACAATCACCTCGACCTCTCGCTGGATGGCCGTCTGAACCCGCGCGACGCCTTCGGCAGCCACGACGACGCCGACCACGTTTACAACACCCCCCGCGCATGGTTCATGCTCCGCCACCTCAACCCCAACACTTGGGTCTGGGACGGCCCTGCCGCCGACTACGGCCCCCGCTCAGACGACCTGCCCTGGTGCATGGTGCCGGAGCGGAAGCTGACCCCGGAGGATGTGAAGTATGTGCTGTCCTCCCACTATCAGGGGACTCCCTTCGACCCCTACGCCAGCTACGGCGACAAGAGCATGAAGGGAGCTTACCGCTCCATCGGCATCAACCGCAACGACTTCATGGCCCTCATCCAGATGCGGCCTGATGTGCCGGAAGACATCCGCGCGGTGGAGTGGATCGCCTACGCCTCCAATGCCTTCAATACCATGGTGCCGTTCTACGCCAACGTCGAGCGCACCCCGGCCTATCTGGCCTGCACCACCGGTGAAGTCTCCACCGACAGCTTCTACTGGGTGAGCCGGATGATCGCCGCCATGGCCGACGCCTCCTACGCCAAGAGCCTCATCCATGTGGAGCGGTACGAGGAGGGCGTCCTCTCCGCCAGCCGCGCTCTGCTGAATCAGTACGATAAGAACATCGCTTCGGCCGAGGAAAGCCGGCGCGCCGCCCTGCGGGAGGAGGCCAATACCGCCATCGCTGCCGAGCTGAAGAAGCGGGCTTCCGATACGCTGGATAAGGTCCTCTTTGAGCTGAGCAGCGGCATGAAGAACGCCTACGCCCGTTCGGACGCCTAAATCGCATCCGACCCGGAAGGGAAAATCATTTCCGGCAAAACCAAAACTGTCAAAAACGGTCAAATCAAACCACAAAACCGTCATCCGCCCCGAAGCTGACCGCTCCGGGGCGGATTTTTTGCGCTCTTTTGCGGGTTGTATCCCACTTCTTGTGCAGAATGCATGATTTTGACGGAAATATTTTGGCAGATAAACGGACGGGAAGTGATTGATTCTGACGGAGTATTTGCTATAATACAGACAGAAACAGCCAAAACAATTCAAACACAAGCAAAAACGTGCAACAGGAGGGATGAAGATGTTGGCAGAGGAGCGGCTTTCCCGCATCATGAAGCTGCTGAGCCAGCAGCGCACCGCGACGGTGCAGGAGCTCTGCGAGGCGCTGGACGCCAGCGAGTCCACCATCCGCCGCGATTTGAACGAGCTGGACAGGATGGGCAAGGTGAACAAGGTACACGGCGGCGCGACCCTGCCGGACAGCCAGTTCCTCGCCGACGAGCCGACGATGGCCGCGAAGGAAGCGCTGGCCGTCGTCCAGAAAAAGTGCATCGCAAAGGCGGCAGCGGCCCTTATCACCGCAGAGGATTTCGTCTTTCTGGACGCCGGCAGCACCACGCTGGCACTGGTCCGGGAGCTGAGCGGCCCGGCACTGGATGCCCGGTACGTCACCAACGGCGTCGCTCACGCCCGTCTGCTGGCCCAGAAGGGCTGCAAGGTCTTTCTGGTGGGCGGTCTGCTGCGGCCCGAGACGGAGGCCATCATCGGCGCTGCGGCCCTCCACAGCCTGCAGCAGTACAACTTCACGAAAGCGTTCCTGGGGGCAAACGGCGTGGCGCTGGACGCAGGATTCACGACCCCCGACCCCGAGGAAGCGGCTGTCAAGGCCACGGTCGTGCGCCGGGCGAGAGAAGCCTGGTTCCTCGTGGATGACTCGAAGTTCGCCCGCATCTACCCGGCGGTCATCGCCGAGCTGTCCGGCGGCGCGATCCTGACGAATCATTGTCCGAATCCGAAATACAGACAATTCACTCTGGTAAAGGAGGCAGCAGAATGATCTATACCGTGACATTCAACCCGGCCATCGACTACGTCGTGCGGCTGGACACGCCGCTGGAAGTGGGCGAGGTGAACCGCGCCAAAGGCGAAGACTGCGTGCTGGGCGGCAAGGGCATCAACGTGTCCGGTGTGCTGGCCGAGCTGGGCTGCCGGAACACGGCGCTGGGCTTTGTGGCTGGTGAGACGGGTGCGTGGCTCGAGCGGGGTCTGGCCGCGCAGGGCATCACCACCGACTTTATCCACCTCGAGCAGGGCATGACCCGCATCAACGTCAAGATAAAGGCGGGGCAGGAGACTGAGCTGAACGGTGCAGGCCCGGACATCCCCGAGAGCGCCATGGAGCAGCTGGAAGCACAGCTCGATAAGCTGGCCGAGGGCGACATCCTCATTCTGGCGGGGAGCATCCCGTCCAGCCTGCCCCAGACCACCTACGAGCGTCTGCTGGCCCGTCTGGAAGGCCACGGCGTGCATACGGTGGTGGACGCCACCCGCGACCTGCTGGTGAATGTGCTGCAGTATCACCCCTTCCTCATCAAGCCCAACAATTATGAGCTGGGTGAGATCGTGGGCCGCACCCTCACCACCGACACCGACATCACCGCCGCCGCCCGCACCCTGCAGGAAAAGGGCGCCCGGAACGTACTGGTGAGCATGGCCGGTGACGGTGCGCTCCTGCTGGACGAGAAGGGCGAGGTCCACCGCATCGGCACGCCCAAGGGCAAGGTGGTCAACAGCGTGGGCGCAGGCGACAGCATGGTGGCCGGTTTCGTGGCAGGCTATCTGCGCAGCGGCAGCTATCTGGAAGCCCTGCGTCTGGGGACTGCCTGCGGCAGTGCCACTGCGTTCAGCCTCGGGCTGGCAAAGAAGGAAAAGATCGACGAGTTACTGAATCAGATTTAAGCGGGCTTGCCCTCTCAGGCGCTGCGCGCCAGACTCCCCTTTTTGTCGCTTGCGCGACATCTTCCCCCGACCGGGGGAAGTCTTTCCTCAAAGGGAGAGCCAAGAACGTAACGGCAAAGTTCAAGCCTCTCCCTTTGGGAGAGGTGGCATTGCGAAGCAATGACGGAGAGGGCTAGGACGCTGACAATAAGGAGAGGAGACACACTATGCGAATCACGGAATTGTTCACGGCACAGTCCATCGCGCTGGACGAAGCCCAGCAGGACCGCAGCCAGATCATCGACCGTCTGGTGGAGCTGCAGGCGACCCACGGCAGCATCAGGGACAAGGAAGCCTACAAAAAGGGCCTGTATGAGCGCGAGGACGAAGGCTCGACCTATGTGGATAACGGCATCACCGTCCCCCACGCCAAGTGCGACTGCGTGACCCGGCCCAGTCTGGCGGCCCTCCGCCTCAAGACCCCGGTGCAGTACAATGCCGAGGACGACGGCAAGACCGATCTGCTGTTTGCCATCGCAGCCCCCAAGAACGGCAGCCTCCACGTGGATATGCTGGCCCGTATGATGCAGATGCTCATGAAGGAGGACTTCGTGGAGAAGCTGCGCACCGCCAAGACCCCGGAAGACTTCCTCGCCGCCATCGACGCACAGGAAGAAGCCCAGTTCGGCGACGAGAGCTTCACCGACCAGGAGATCGAGCAGGCGGGCTGCCGTGTGCTGGCCGTCACCGCCTGTGTCAACGGCATCGCCCACACCTACATGGCCGCTGAAGCCCTGAACAAGGCCGGTGCCAGGATGGGCGTGACCATCAAAGTTGAGACCAACGGCTCCGACGGCGCAAAGAACATCCTGACGAAAGACGAGATCGCCAACTGCGACGGCATCATCGTGGCGGCGGAGAAGAAGATCGAGACGGCCCGCTTCGACGGCAAGCCGGTCCTCTTCACCCGCGTGGACGACGGCATCCACAAGCCCGAAGAGCTCATCCACAAGATAACCTCCGGCGAGGTGCCGGAGTTCCACGCTAAGGGCGGCGCACAGGCCGCGGAGGACGCTTCTGCCTCCGACAGCTTTGGCCGCAGCCTCTACAAGAACCTGATGAACGGCGTCTCCCACATGCTGCCCTTCGTGGTGGGCGGCGGCATCATGATAGCGCTGGCCTTCCTGCTGGACGATTACAGCATCGACCCCTCCAATTTCGGCATGAACACTCCTTTGGCCGCCTTCTTCAAGACGGTGGGCTCTGCGGCCTTCAGCTATATGCTCCCCATCCTGGCGGGCTTCATCGCCATGTCCATCGCGGACCGTCCGGGTCTGGCCGTCGGCTTCGCAGGCGGCGTGCTGGCCATGAACGGCACCAACTTCGCCGGTATCGCCGCCGGTGAGACCACCGGCATCTCCGGCGGCTTCCTGGCCGCTCTGCTGGCCGGTTTCGTGGCCGGTTATGTGGTGGAGTTCCTCAAGAAGATCACCGAAAAGCTCCCCGCCAGCCTGAACGGCATCCGTCCCATGCTCATCTACCCGCTGGGCGGCATCCTCATCGTGGGCGCGGTCATGTGCGGTATCAACCCCATCATGGGCATGATCAACACTGCCATGACCAACTGGCTGAACGCCATGGGCGGCACCTCCAAGGTCCTGCTGGGCGCGATCGTGGCCGGTATGATGAGCATCGACATGGGCGGCCCCTTCAACAAGGCGGCTTACGTCTTCGGCACCGCAGCCCTCGCCTCCGGCAACTATGAGGTCATGGCTGCCGTCATGGTGGGCGGCATGGTGCCTCCCATCGCCATCGCCCTCTCCACCACCTTCTGCCCCAGGAAGTGGACTCCCGACGAGCGCCGCAACGGCATCGTCAACTACATCATGGGCCTCTGCTTCGTCACCGAGGGCGCTATCCCTTACGCTGCCGCTGACCCGCTGCGCGTCCTGCCCAGCTGCGTCATCGGCGCAGCCCTCTCCGGTGCGCTGTCCATGACCTTCGGCTGCGCCCTCCGCGCCCCTCACGGCGGCATCTTCGTCTTCCCGGTGGTTGACCATGCCGTGATGTACTGTGTGGCTCTGGCGGTCGGCAGCGTCGTGGGTGCGGTCATCCTGAGCCTGCTCAAGAAGACCCGTACCGAAGAATGATCAGGCTATCCTCCTCCTTTTCAAGTATAAACAGCCAAAGGCCCCCATCCGGCATCTGCCAGATGGGGGCCTTTGGCGTGTAAGATACAGTTAAAAAGGCTCTCCCTTTGGGAGAGCTGGCGCGTGAGCGCCTGAGAGGTCAAATTACCAATAAAACACAAAAACCCGCCTGGCAGCGGGTTTTTGTGTATAGAGGGGTGGGAAAGTATATAAAGTGGTGAATCGCGTGATCAGTCGGCAGCATATCGTACCCGAACACCGGGATCCCCGGCGGTACATCAGAACTTCAGTGACGCTGCCTTGCAGTATGTATTATACCCGAATTTATTTTCTTGTCAAATGCAAAAATTTGGTTTCGCTTTAATTTAGCACTTTACTTTTTGACAAAAACTTTATATAATTAAAGACGGCAAAACGAAAACTGATTTTTGCACAGTTTGTACTATTGCTACAACAATAAAACTTTACTTTCAGAAAATTTTATGTAATGTAACATATTTTAAAAGGAGTACTTTTCCTATGGACGATTTGGACCGCAAGATTCTCGCCCTCCTCGCAAAGAACGCCCGTATGCCGGTGAAGGAGATCGCCGAAAAGGTGGCGCTGACCAGTCCCGCTGTCTCCAGCCGCATCCACAAGCTGGAAACGGACGGCATCATCAGCGGCTATACCGTGATGCTCAACCGCCCGTCTGACCGGGTCTATGTGGACGCTCTCATCAGCCTCTCGGTGGCCCCGTCCCAGCGGGACGAGCTGGTGGAGCTGATGAAGAACAGCAAAGAGGTGCTGCAGTGCTACCATGTCACGGGCGCTTACACCTTCCTCATCAAGGTGAGCTGCGGCAGTATGCCCCAGCTGGAGCATCTTATCTTACAGTTCCAGAAGCTGGGTACCACCAGCACCCAGATCATCCTCTCGACGCCCGTCAATCACGGTGACCTTGAGGCCATGATGCTGTAAGCGTTCATAGAACTGTTACACTTGTGGGTGCAATTTTCGCCCGCCGTGGGTCGTTTACCGAATAGCAGGGATAAAACATCAAATACTATCACTGCACACCGAAAACCTCACCCTGCGAACGAAAGGATAAATTGAATATGAAACGTATCATTGCTTGTCTGATGGCCGGCGTCATGCTGCTGGCTCTGGTGGGCTGCGGCGGGTCGGGCAGCTCCGGCAGCGCGTCTTCTGCCGCGAAGAAAGATTACACCCAGATCATCCACGACGCCCGCAGCGACGAGGACAACAAGTATGAGATGATATTCACCAAAGGCGAGGACGGCAAGTTCACGGCCCAGTACGGCTACAGCGCCGAGTATGAGGCCGACCAGCTCTCCGATGAGGTGGCCAACATGATGATGCCTCTGCTGGGCCTCGAGGACGATATGTACGACGACTTCGCCGCCTCGGTGTCCGGCATGATGGTCAGCGTCTACGGCGTGGCCATCGTCAAGCCCGCCGAGGGCAAGACGCAGGACGTGGTGGATGCGATGGATGCCTATGTCCAGAGCCAGCAGAAGTCCATGGAGCATTACCTCGAAGACCAGTACCAGATCGCTTCTGCCGCCCGCGTGGCGACTGTCCCCACCGGCGAGGTGGTCATGGTCTGCTGTGAGGACAGCGACACCGTCTTTGAAAACATCAAAAAGGCTCTGGCCGCATAACGTATTGCAGGAAAAAGCCCCCGCTTCCAGCTGGAAACGGGGGCTTTGCTGTATTCGTTGATCACGGATTCTCGATGGCGTTCACGAGCTTGTTGGCGATGTACTGGTGGCCCTTGATGGTGGGATGCACGTCGAGGGTGGTCTCGGTGTTGGGGATGGCCACATAGGTCAAGTTATAAGTCTTGGCGATCTGCTTCTCAAACTTGTTCAGCTTGTTGAAGTAGCTGCGCCAGCAGGGGATGAGCGGCACAGGGTTGGTGTAGCCCACGAGGATGATCTGGGCATCCGGGTTGAGATTGCGGATCTCCTGCACGATGGAGATGAGGGCTGCGGTGGTCTTGGGGTAAGTCTCGTCGCAGATCTTGCTCATGCCGGAGAAGAGCAGGTTCCAGGTGGCGTCCCTCTCGGCCTTGGTCAGGTCCATCGCCTTGATGCTGCGGTAGATGGTGGACATGGTGGAGCCGGAACCTTCATTGCGCAGGTCGCCGGCCAGAATGGTAGCGGCCAGCTTCTCGCTCTTCCAGTTGGTGGCGTTGCCCAGAGCCACGATGCAGGGGACGAAGGCGTCGTTGGAGCCGATCTGGACGGAGACGACGTCGGCCTTGCGGATGTAGTCCTGGAACTCAGGGTAGTTGTACTCGCAGCCGGACGCCATGTTCATCTGGGGCATCTTGCCGTACCGGATCATGTCCGCGAGGTCGGGAGCCGTCAGGGCCGGCAGGCCGAGGTTGATGGCGTGGTCACGGTCGAGGCCGAGAGCTGCAGCCACCTTGCCGACATAGCAGTCGGGAGAGTAGCCATGGAAGTTGGGAGCCATATCGACGCTGTAGCCGGAGCGCGCACTGTACTGGACATCGGCCAGACCGACGCCGGACACGATGCTGTCGCCCAGTGCGACGTAGGTGAGCTGCTCGTCCTTGGTGCCATCAGCCTTGACCTCGGCTTTAGCAGCGGTCGCTGCTGAGGCTGCGTCGTACGCAGAAGGGGCCGGGTCGGCCTGAGCCGTCTCGGTGGCAGAAGCCGCGGCTTCCGCCGGAGTCTCGGGCTGCAGGGCAGTCTCCGGGTTCAGGGTGACGATGACATGATCATCGCCGGCGGTGTCCGCAGCGGCCTCGGTCCCCTCGGCCAGCGCGGGGACGCTGAGCAGGGAGACGAGCAGCAGGGCAGAGACCGCCAGACTTGCAAAACGCTTGTTCATGGCAGAAGAGTCCTTTCATGAAAATCAATAGTCGCGGGGGGAGATGTCAGCTTCGAGCTGACGGTAATCGACCTTGCCCACAGGGGTCATGGGCATACTGGGGATAAACTTGTAGGCCACGGGCTGGACGTATTCGGGCAGCTCCTCGGCGCACATCCGCTCCAGCTCCCGGATCACCTGCTTTTTCTTGGCGGTGGTGTCGGCCTTGAGCACGATGTAGACGAAGGGCAGACGGCCCTGCACATGGTCCTTGTCGGCGCAGCCCACCACAGAGCACTGATGCACAGCGGGGTGGCGGCTGACGACATTCTCGATCATGGAGGGGAAGACCTTGAAGCCGTCGTGGCGGATGATCATCCGCTTGATGCGGGAGTCGAGGTAAACGAAGCCGTCCTCGTCCAGATAGCCCATGTCGCCGGTGTGGGCCCACACCCGGCCGTCGGGGTGGCGGCGCAGCAGGATGGCGGTCTCCTCGGGTTTGTTGTAGTAGCCCTTCATCAGGCAGGGGCCGGAGATGCACAGCTCGCCCCGCTGGCCGATGGGCAGCTCCTGATCGGTGCCCGGCTCAAAGGCCGCCACCACGGTGTTCACCATGGGGATGCCCACACTGCCGGGCTTGTTGTCCAGCCCGGCGGCCACCGTGGCTGCCGAGGACACTTCAGTCATGCCGTAGCCCTTGGCAATGGGGTACCGGGCCCCGTGGGCAGCCAGAAAATCGTTGACGGTCTGCTCGGCCCCCCGGGAGAGGGAGTCGCCACCGGCGGCGTAGTTGATGATGAAAGAAAGGTCCTTGTCCCGCAGCTTGGGGTCAGAGGCAAGCTGCTGGTAGTGGGTGGGCACGCCGAACATATGCTCGGGCTTGTGCTTCAGCACCAGACTGCCCAGCTTGGCCGGGTCCAGGTTGGGGATGATCACCACCTTAAAGCCCAGCACCAGGGGCAGATGGATGCCGCAGGCAAAGCCGTAGGCGATAAAGGGAGGCATCACGTTCATCAGCTTCTGCCCCCGGTGGAACAGCTTGGGGTAAGCCTGGAACTGCAGGGCGATGCCGTTGAAGCAGTCGTCCGTCAGCATGACCCCCTTGGGGGAGCCGGTGGTGCCGCCGGTGTGTACCACCACGCAGGCATGGTCTGGGTCGTAGGGCTCCGCAGCGATGCTCTGGCCCTCGCCGCCCCTGATGAACTGCTTCCAGCGGATGACGTTGGAGGCATATTTGTTCTTGTCGGGGGTGGTCAGCTTGTAGCCTGCGGCCATCACCGGGGGCAGCGAGTCGGCAGGGGAGAGGACGATGACCTTTTCCACATTGGTGCGCCGGGCAGCCTGGCTGCAGCGCTCGTACACCACGTTCAGGCAGACCAGCAGGTGGGAGTCCACCTCCTCAATGTACTCACGGATGCCTTCGACGCTGTAGCGGGGGTCCACCAGATTCAGGGTGGCTCCCATCATGTCGGCGGCATAAAACAGGGCGATGATCTCCGGGGTCATGATGCTGACCACCGTGATGATGTCGCCCTTTTTCACCCCGGCGCCCCGCAGGGCGGCGGCGGTCTTTTTTACGTTGACGATCAGATCGGCGTAGGTGAACTTGCGGCCGTAGTATTCCAGAGCCGTGTCGTTCAGGTGGTTCTTGCTCCGCTGGCAGACATACTCAAAGGCCGAGAGGGCAGGCAGGGTCTGATCGATGAATTTCTGGTCGTAATACTTGAGCCAGGGCTTGGCCTGGGATGCGTAAACAGGATTCTGCGTCGTCATCAATTTCTCATTCCTTTATGTTTGTAGACCCGCGCGGGGGCCAATGTTTTGTTTCGTTTTGCTACAAAGCCACTCCTGTTATTGTAGTAGAGCAGAGAACAAAAGTCAATAAACAGAGAGGCCACAATGAGAAAAACGCAAGAAAAAGTTTACAATTCCCGGCACCAGTCTTCGGCCTCGGAGGCGCTGCAGAGCACCCAGTGACGGGGCCGAAGCTCCCGCCACTGGGGAGCCTCCGCAGAGTAGTCGTGCATGGAGGGGTCATAGACCAGCAGCTTTTTCTGCCGCTCGCGGCGGGGGCTGGGCATGGGGATGGCCGACAGCAGGCTGCGGGTATAGGGGTGGATGGCGTGGGTCACCAGCTCTTCGGCGTCGGCCAGCTCCACGATGTCGCCCTTGTGGATGACGGCGATGCGGTCGGAGATGTAGCGCATGACGGAGAGGTCATGGGCGATGAAGAGATAGGTGATGCCGCGCTCTTTCTGCATATGGCGCAGAAGGTTCAGGACCTGGGCGCGGATGGACATATCCAGTGCCGAGATGGGCTCGTCGGCGATGATGAATTCCGGCTCCACGATGAGAGCCCGGGCGATGCCGATGCGCTGGCGCTGGCCGCCCGAGAACTCGTGGGGGAAGCGGGACGCAAACTCGGGCAGCAGGCCCACATCCAGCAGCGCCTGACGGACTTTTTCGTCCCGCTCGGCGGCGGAGAGGTCGGGCCGGACGTTCATCAGGCCCTCGCCTACGATGTAGCCCACCTTGGCGCGCTCGTTCAGGGAGGACTGGGGATCCTGGAATATCATCTGAATTTCCTTGATGACCTGCTTGTCCAGCGCGTGGGAGATCCTGCCGTTTATCTTCTGGCCCTTATAGAACACCTCGCCGCCCGAGGTGGGCAGGATGCGCATGATAGCCCGGCCGATGGTGGTCTTGCCCGAGCCGGACTCGCCCACCAGACCGAAGGTCTCGCCCTTATAGATGGTGAAGTTTGCGTTCTTGACGGCTTTGTAAGCCTTGCGGCCGGAGCCGTAGGTCACTTCGAGGTTTTTTACCTCGACCAGAACTTCGCGTTCGTCTGCCATGTTATTTGCCCTCCTCTTGCAGCATCCGCACAGCGGCGGGCGGTTCTATCTTGGGTGCGCGGGGGTCGAGAAGCCAGGTCTTGGCCCGGTGGGTCGTGCTGACATCAAAATAAGGGGGACGCTTGACGAAGTCGATCTTCAGCGCCAGCGGGTTGCGGGGCGCGAAAGCGTCGCCGTGAATTTCCGTGAAGAGGTTCGGGGGCGTACCCTGAATGTTGAACAGGTCTTCGCCCTTCACGCCCATCTGGGGCATACTGGACAGCAGCGCCCAGGTGTAGGGGTGGCGGGGGTCGTAGTAGATCTCGTCCGAGGTGCCGATCTCCACGATGTCGCCGGCATACATGACGGCCACACGGTCGGCGATGTTGGCCACGACGCCGAGGTCATGGGTGATGAGGATGATGGTGAGGTTATATTTGACCCGCATCTCCTTCAGCAGCTCGAGGATCTGGGCCTGGATGGTCACGTCCAGAGCCGTCGTGGGCTCGTCGCAGATAAGGATCTGCGGGTTGCAGGCCACGGCGATGGCGATGACGACGCGCTGGCGCATACCGCCCGAGAACTCGTGGGGATACTGCTTGAAGCGCACTTCCGGGTCGGCGATGCCGACATCCCGCAGGTACTCGAGGGTCTTCTCCCTGGCGGCAGCGCCCTTGAGGCCCTGATGGAGCTCCACGGCCTCCATGATCTGGTCGCCGATGGTCTTCAGAGGGTTCAGGCTGGTCATGGGGTCCTGCATGATCATGGCGATCTCGTGGCCGCGCACTTTCAGCCAGTCCTTCTCCTTTTTCAACTCGGAGAGCCGGATGGGCTGGTGGTCGTCGGCACCGAAGTAGTCGATGGTGCCGGAAGTGATGGAGCCGTTGGAGTCCAGCAGGCCCATGAAGGACTTGGTGAACACGCTCTTGCCCGAGCCGGACTCGCCCACGATGGCGAGGACTTCGCCGTGGTAGACGTCGAGGTCGATGCCCCGGATGGCGTGGAGGATCTTTCCACGCAGATTGAATTTGATGTTGAGATCCCGCACAGAGAGGATCAGTTCATTCTTTTTCATGCCTGTTCCTCCTTACTGCAGATGGTTCTTGGGGTCGGCTGCGTCAGAGAAGGCGTTGCCGATGAGGTAGAACGCGATGGTGACGAAGCTGAGGATGATGGTGGGGTAGAGCAGCTGATAGCGCAGGCCGGCCTGCATCATGACCTTTCGGCCATCGTTGATGAGGTTGCCCAGAGAAGGCACCTCGACAGAGAGGCCGAGGCCGATGTAGGTGATGAAGACCTCGCTGCCGATGGCGGCGGGGATGGTCAGGGCCATGCGGAGCATGATGACCGACACGAGGTAGGGCAGCAGGTTGCGCACCACGATGCGGGAGGTGGGGGTGCCGATGCAGCGGGATGCCACGTTGTAGTCACGGTCACGGATGATGAGGATCTGGTTGCGGATAAAACGCGCCATGGCGATCCAGCCCGTGATGGACATGCCCAGGATCAGCGTCTGGACGCTGGGGCTGGCGACATAGGAAATAAGGATCAGGATGATGGTGGAAGGCACGTTGTCGCAGATGTTGTACAGCTCGGTGAAGAAGAAGTCCAGCTGACGGACATAGCCCCAGAGCACGCCCACCGTGATGCCCACCACGGCCTCGATGAGGGCCACGAAGAAAGCGATGGTCAGGCTGGTGCGGGCGCCGGCCCAGATGCGGGCCCAGAGGTCCTGGCCGATGGCGTTGGAACCCCAGATGAAGCCCTTTTCACCGGGGGCGATGTTGCGGTACTGGATGCCGGTGGCGGGGTCCACGGCGCAGAGGTTGGGGTCTGCCTGACCGGGCAGGCAGGGCTGCAAAAATGCAAAGGCCACCACGGCGATGAGGGCGACGAGCAGCAGCACGGCCACGCGGTTCTTGAAGAAGGCGCGGAAGGTGCTGCCCCAGTAGCTGTAGTTGGAGTAGGACGTGGCCTCGGCCCGCTTTTCGCTGAACCCGGCGGGGGTGAACAGCTCTTCTTCGGGCAGCTTTGCCCATGCGGCGGGGCCGTCCGCCTGTAACTTATCCAGCTCTGCCTCGAGCTGGTGTGCTTTTTCATCTTTCATACGGAAAAGCATTATCGGCCACCTTCTTTCTTGCCAAAGCTGATGCGGGGGTCAATGAGCACCATGAGCAGGTCGCCCAGGATCAGGCCGATGATGCCCACGCAGGCGTAGAGCAGAACGATGCCCTGCACCATCGTGTTGTCGTGGCGCTGGACACAGGTGACCAGCAGGCCGCCCATGCCCGGGATGCTGTAGAGGCTCTCGATGTAGATGGAGCCGACCACAGTGTTCAGGAAGGCGGAGGGAATATACTGCACCAGCGGCACCATTGCGTTGCGGAAGATGTGGCGCAGGGCGATGTTGTTCTCACTCACGCCCTTGGCACGGGCAAGGCGGACATAGTCCTTGTTGCTCTCGTCCACCATGTACCGGCGCAGCCACATGGCGTAGAACGCCACGTTGCCCAGACTCATGGAGCAGACGGGCAGCACCCAGTATTTCCAGTTGGAGGCGTCGAAGAGCAGGCCCACGTTCAGCGCGGTGGTGCCGTACATCTGGATGTACAGATAATACACTGCCGCAGGCACAGCCTGGATGAGGACGATGATGGCCGTGCCGAGCTTATCGGGCCAGCGGCTCTTGAAGCGGCCCATGAACAGGCCCATCGGGATGCCGATGACAAGGCTCAGCAGCATGGCGTACACGCCCATCTGGATGGAGATGGGCAGCTTCTTGGCGAGGATGCCGGTGACGGAGGCGTTGACCTTATAGATGTGGCTCACGCCGAGGTCGCCGTGGAGCGTATTGACCCAGAAGCGGCCGATCTGCACCGGCAGCGGGTCCAGCAGGCCCATGGACTGTAAGCCGGCCTGTATCTGGGCCTCGGTCATTTTTTCGTAGTTAGCAAAATAGCCTTCCACCGGCATCAGCCGCAAAAGGCAGAAAACGAGCGTGACGATAATAAACAGGGTCAGTATCGAGCGCCCGATGCGTTTCGCCAGATATTTGAGCATATCTGTGCGCACCCCTCTCTTTTATAAAATGAATGTCGGATAGGAATAGAATACAACAAAAAACCACTTTTGGAAAGTGATTTGGCAAAGTTCGTTATAAAAATTCATGTAAGAGGCCTCAGAAACGAAAAGCTCTCCGCTTTCCCGTGGGAAAACGGAGAGCTTTGGAGCGGACAGACTCAAAAAGTCTTAGCGGGCGTCGCGGTTGGCCTCGTACTCGCTCATGGAGATGTAGTGGTCGAGGACGTGGATGCCCTTCAGGCGCTTGTTGGAGAAGCCGGTGGAAGCGTACTGGCCCTCCCAGTAGTTCAGACGGGTGGCGATGTAGGCCGGGATGCTCATGCCCATGGGGACGACGAGGGCATTGTTGATGAGGGAGGCCTCGGCGTTGGCGAAGGCATCGTAGCGGGCGTTGATGTCGTCGGTGATCTTGACAGCCTCTTCGATGGCCTTCATGTAGTTCATGACGGCGTCCGCGGTGTCGCCGGTGATGAAGCCGTCCTCGACGCCGGTGCGCAGGAAGGCGTAGCGGCTGCCGCGTGCGCCCTCGGCCTGATAGAAGGGGTCGGTCTCGGTCTGGGGGTCGGAGTAGTCAGCGCCCCAGTTGCACTGCAGGAAAGCGAACTTGCCGTTGCGGCGGACGCTGGACAGGAAGCTGTCGGAGGGGCCGGCAGTGATGAGGATGTCGATGAAATCGAAACCGTCGTTCAGCACACCCTCGAGCTGCTGCTTGAACACCTGGCACTGCTTGTCCCAGTCGGTGGAAGAGGGATTGTAGGGCATCTGCACCTTGATGGGGAAGGTCACACCGGCAGCGGTCAGCTCCGGGATGGCAGCGTCGCGGTACTCCTTGGCCTTCGCCTCGTCGAAGAACTCGGTGATGTCGGCCAGGTCGCCGCACTTGAGGTAGTCCACGCCGTCGGCGTTGGCACAGAAGCTGGGGGGCGTGATGGTGTTCAGCTTGTAGTTGTCGTAGCCCTCGGGTGCCTTGACGGCCAGCGTGACAGAGTTGTTGATGCCGTAGAGGAAGGACTTGCGGAAGTTGGTGTTGTTGATGGCCTTGGCCCAGTTCTCCGGCTCATACTCGGCGTCCATGCCCTCCACGCTCCAGTTGGAGAACTCGTGGGAGAAGGGCATGAAGTTGAACATATAGAAGTAGGTGTAGTTGGTGTTGGGGCGGTCCATGGACACCATGTCCTTGGTGGTGTCGTCGGACAGCCAGCTGTCGAGGATGTCGGAGCCGATGGTGGCCTCGTCGATCTCGCCGCGCTTGATCATCTCGGGGCCGTTGACGCTGGCCTCGGCGTTGTAGATGCGGCTGATGGTGTCGATGAAGACGTTGTCAGCGTCGTAGTTCTCGGGGTTCTTCTTCATGACCCAGGTCTCCAGAGACTCGTAGGCGGCCAGATAGAAGGCACCGCAGCTGTAGGTGGTCTCTGCGCTGGTGGCGAACTGGTCGCCGGTCTCTTCCAGCAGCGGGCCGTAAGCGGGCTCGTAGGGCAGATAGCACAGCAGGCTCAGGAAGCCCGGGAAGTCGTAGGTCAGGGTGTAGGTCAGGGTGTGGTCATCCACAGCGGTGACACCCACGGCGTCGAAGTCCACCGGTGGGTAGGTGGCGGGGTCAGAGTCGGGGGCAGTCACGGTGACGACGCCGCTGCCGTCCACGGTGTAGGTGGTGCCGTCATCGTCCACGACGCCGGTGTTGGCGTTGTTCAGATAGAGGTGGTAGTTGTAGTAGTCGTCAGCGCCTGCGATGTAAGCGGTGACGAGGCCCACGTTGGAGGCGGCGTAGTCCGGGGTCAGGACGTACTTCAGAGCGTCCACGAAGTCCTGTGCGGTGACGGGGGCCACGACCTCGCCGTTGCAGTCCACCCAGTTCTCCTCACGCAGATGGAACGTCCAGGTCAGGGTGTCGGCATCCCAGTCCCAGCTGGTGGCCAGGCCTTCGCGCATGACGCCCTTGTTGTCGTACTCGACCAGCGTATCCACGCAGTTTGCGCCCACGACCATCTCAAGGTCGGTGCCGGTGGTCAGGTAGTTCAGGGTAGCGGGCTGGCTGTCGTACAGGATGGTGTAGCTGGAGCCGGAACCGGAAGAGGCTGCGCCGGAAGCGCTGCCGGAGGAAGAGCCGCCGCAGCCGGTCAGCAGGCCGGCTGCGCAGGCACCGGCGGCTGCCAGGCCGCTGGCCTTCAGGAACTGACGGCGGGAGATGGAAGTGTTCATCATAAATTCCCTCTTTTCTTGTTTTTGCTGTACAAAGGACAGCGTCGCGTTGTGCGGTGTCCGCTGTTTCCCGGCAGCGGACAAATGGACCGTTTTTTATGAAAAAAGAGCAACGGAAATCCATCCGTTACTCCTTTGCAACAGTCCCGGCCACCAAACAATATGGTCATGACTGAGTATAGCATTGATTTGCGGCCGCGTCAATCCTTTTCGGGTGCAGATGCTGTTTCTGCAACAGAAACAGCTGTTGCCGCCGCAGCGGCAGATGCGGGAACCGCTGCCGTTTCGGCTGCGGCGGCACCGGAAGCATTTGCGGCATTTTCAGCGGCCAGCTCTGCGGCAGCGGCCTTTGCGGCCTCCTCCGCTGCCTTGCGGGCCTCGCGCTCGGCGATCCGCTCCCTGGCGCGGGCTGCGGCCTCCTCCTGACGCTGCTTGGTGCGGCGCTTGATGCGGCAGACCGAGCAGATGCCCTCGGAGCTGTTCGGCGCGATGGGCTTGCCGCAGTCGGCACAGAGGGTCTTGCTGCATTTGTAGATGCTCACCGGGCCGAGGGTGGTGAGCTGGCGCAGCTTCATGCCGTCGATGCCGCTGTTGGAGCAGGCCGCGACGCAGACGCCGCACTCGCTGCACTTCCAGGGCGTGACGACCATGCGGGTCTGGCCGTCGGGCATATCCTCGAGCTTGAGTGCGCCGGAGCGGCAGGCTTTCTCGCACTTGCCGCAGCCGAAGCACTTCTGGGTGAAGTTCGGCAGATACCAGCCGTAGCGCAGCGGCGTCTCGGAAGCAGCCTTGAGCTGCTTTGTCCGCTGGTGGAGCATGAGGCGGAAGTCGGCGGCGCTGTCCTCCTCGCTGCGCAGGCCGGGCAGCATCTGCAGCAGCTTCTTGGTGCCGGCGCGGGAGCCCTCGGTCATGTGGGAGAACATCTCCCGGCGGCTCAGCTCCTGCACATGGTAGGGCGCTTCGTCCTGCTCATAGGCCAGCGTGACCCGGCTCTCAAAGAGCTGGGGGCCGAGAAACTCCACCAGACGGGTCAGCTCTTTGCGGAGCTGGGCGGCGCAGACGTCGTTCTCGCACTCACCGCAGGGGGTCAGGTCAAGGACCAGCTTCTTGTTCAGAGCCAGATAGGCCAGCGTTTCCCACGAGAAGGAGGCGATGCAGGTGCGGACGGTGGTGTTCTTGCGGGTGCTCTTCTCGCAGCCCAGCCAGAGGGTGTCGTTGTCGGTATCCGCCAGAGAGGTGTCCCGCTGTACCTGCTCCGGCGAAGGGACGATGCAACCCGAGCGGCAGGCGGATACGCAGAGGCCGCAGTCGGTGCAGGGGTCCCAGTCTTTAACGAGGTTGGGACGGGTGAAGATGGCATCGCCGTAGGGGCAGATGTCCTTGCAGGCCGTGCAGGGGGTGCGGTGGGGGTGGAGATTCCAGCACTGACGGCGGATGACCTCAGGGTGGGAGGTCTTCATCAGGGCGTCCATTGCATAACGGGTAAACAGACCCATAGCGGTATCACTCCTTTTCGGGGGCATCGGTCACGGTGGTGACCTGTGCGTTGTCCAGCAGGAAGCGCTGCACCTTCTTCGCGGCCAGCGCGGCGGCGATGGTATCCTCGGGCAGGGCTTTCCGGATCTCCGCCTCGGGGGTGTCCTGCAGCTGGGACAGGCGGCGGTATTCGGCGTTGACTTCCTCGGGGTGGACGACGATGTTTTCCGCCTCGGCGATGGCCTTGGCGGCCAGCACGAAGCGGATGCGGCTCTCGGCCTGTGCGCGGTAGTCCTTCTCGAGGGCTTCCGGGGTGGTGCGGCTGTTCTTGCAGTGCTGCTCGAGGGTGATGCCGCTGCGGGAGAGGCGCTCTTTCAGCAGCTTCATCTCATTCTGGGCGGTGCGGTCGAGAATTTCGGCGGGCAGGTCCACGGTCATGTTGGCACCGGCCATGTCCAGCAGCTGCTTTCCGGCGGCGCGGTCAGCCCCTTCCTCGTGGATCTTCTGCTTTTTGGCGCGAAGGTCAGCCTTCAGCGCGTCGAGGGAGTCGAAGCCCAGACTCTTGGCGAAAGCCTCATCCGGTGCGGGCGTGACTTTCTCGGCCAGAGAGCGGAGCTCGATCTCGAACTGTGCGGTCTTGCCGGACAGCTCGGGCAGGCGGAAGTCCTGCGGGTAGGTAAAGTCGAAGCGGAACACCTCGCCGGCACGGTGGCCGTAGATGGCCTGCTCGGCGGCGGGCATCAGCTTGCCGTCGCCCAGCACGACCATGACCTTCTCCATCCGGCTGTCGGGGATCTCCCTGCCGTCCATGTAGCCGGCAAAGTCCAGCAGGGCGCGGAAGCCGCGCCTGGCAGGTTCGGTGGTGGGGCGGTAGACCGCGTGCATCCGGGTCTGGTGGACAAGCTCGATGTCCACGGTCTTGTCGGTGACGGGGCGGACGTGACGGGTGACAGCCAGGCCCTTGTACTGGCCCAGCTTCACTTCAGGCGTGTTCTTCTTATCCATAGTGGCGTACTCCTTATGACGTAAGCAGACCGGCGGGCGGCGCTGCGGGTTTTATAGCAATAAATCGAATTATACACGTTTTCGGCAGAAAGGGCAAGCTCACAGCCCGTGAGCGGTGAGCCATGCCTCGGCCACCTGGGAGAACATTTCAGGGTACTGGGCGTCTTCCTCAGCGAAAGCGCTCAGATAATACTCCACTTCTGCCCGGGTGGGGGCAGCGGTGCGCTTCCAGATGGTAAAGGTGGTGCCGTTGCCCATATCGAAGCTCTGCTCAAAGGCGAAGTACTGGTCTCTCACGGCGAGGAACTGGTCGTTCAGCTTGATGGACATCTCGCCGCTGCCGACGTAAGTCTGGGGGAAGGGCTCGCAGGTGATAACGTATTTGGCCTCGAAGAACTGCATGGGGAAGTTGTGGGTGCCGGGGACCGAGAAGCCGAAGGCCAGCTTGTCGTTGATGGGGGCGTCCGGCAGGCGGCAGTTCTTGAAGTGGTCGGGGTTGTAGAGCATATCGTGGGGGATCATGTAGCTCACTTCGCCCTCGGCGCAGTGGGAGTCGATCCAGTCGGCGATGGCCCGGATCTGGCCGATGTCCTTCCTGTCGTAGATGAGCTTGTCCAGCGAGATGAAATACTGGGTGGCCGGGATCCGGATCGGGAAGTGTTCAATGACGAAACCCGGCATGGCCAGCGTAGTCAGCGGCGAACACCGCACTGACATGGACAGCACCAGCACGAAGGCCCAGCAGCCCAGCTTGAGGTTCCGGCGGCGCGTGATGCCCTCGGCCAGCGCGGCGGCACCCAACAGAAAGAGGATGAAGTATCCCGGCAGGAAGAGCAGGAACTGATGGGAGCCGGTGTTCTGCACCCGGGTGAAGAGCAGGATGCTCACCACCAGCTCACACCCGGCGAGACAGGGCAGGGAGGGCGCTCTGTGCTTCGCCGCAAAGGCGAGACCCAGCACCATGAGGAGAATGTTGAACAGGCCCATCCGGCCGATGTGATAGAACGCCTCGAGGGCCAGACCGCCGCCGTTATAATAGGAGTAGCGGCCTGCGTAGTTGTAGGCGAGGATGTGGGACACCATCGGCCAGAGCAGGATGACCATCGCCACGACGGACGCAAGGCCGAAGAGGACGAGGTTTTTGATTCGAACAAGGACGGCGTTTTTTTCGCCGCCCTTCGCCAACCGCACACAGCCCGCGATGAGCAGCAGCGCGTAGGCAAAGTAGTAGCCCACCACAAAGTAGAGGTACCACCGGCGGGCGAGGATGATGGCGGCAGTGGCCAGGAAGATGAGGCCGAACCGCACCGGCTCCAGCTTGTCGAACCGGAAATCCAGCGTCAGTAGAAGAATCGCAAACCCGAAGATGAGTCCGAACCAGTCCGGCTGGGCCAGCACCGCGCTCATCCGCAGGAAGGGATAAGCCGCCGTGAGCGTCATCCCGAAGAGGAAATAGTACATCCGGTTCTTCACATTCAGGATCTGCCCGACCTTGACGACGAGGCCCGCCAGCAGCACCAGCAGGGTGGGCAGGATGCAGAACACCTGACTGAAGGAATAGGCGTCGCCGGTGTGGCTCGTGAGGCAGAAGGGGAACTCGGTGAAGAGGGTGATGAAATTGGTGTAGTCGTCGGCCATGGAGCCGAAGATGTATGCGAGGCCCGCGCCTGCACTCTGGGCAAAGGCGGCTTCGGCGTCGTACTGCTTGAGCAGGTAGTTGGCGTAATCCCAGACGTATACAAAGCTCCGGCTCGATAATGTCCAGTAAAAATAGACGACAGCCACAGCCCAGATGCCGAAGACGACGGCTTTGTGGAAGAAGTCCAGCTCTGCACCTGCCACACGGAGAACGCAGAGGGCCAGAACAAAGAGCCCCACGCTGGCCCAGAGACTGAGCAGCGGGAAAAAGAAGGCGCTGGCCGGTGTAAGCAGCCCCAGAAGAGCCAGCAGCACCGCACAGCCGCCCAGACCGACCCCCGCCCATTGCAGAGGCGAGAGCCGGCGAACAGCAGCAGATGGCATAGAAGGATGATTCCTTTCCTTTAACTTCCGGAAAATGCAAAACACAGCTTTCCATCTAACAGTATAACGGCTCCGTCAAGGCTTGTCCAGACGCAGACCGCGCCAGAACGCAGAATATCCCGCTGCGTTTTCAGCAGACGGGATATTCTGAAACAAATATTACTTTTTGGAGTTGCATGCGGCGGCATCCGCCCTGGCGTTCTGGGTGCGGGCTGCCTTGCGGCGTGCGGCAGCGGCCCGGCGGGCGCTGGCCTGTGCAGCCTCGGGGCGGGGCGCTTCGGGGGTGAGCCGGAACATCCGGCTGCCCATGGCGGGCAGGTCCACGGTGAGGGTGTAGTCCCGGCCATAGACGCCGCCGTCCGAGGTGTGGAGGGCTTTGGGCTTCGACTTGTCCGCGCCGCCCCAGCAGGGGGCCTCGGTGTTCAGCAGCTCTTCGGCCCCGGCGGGGAAAGTCAGGTAGAGCGGGAACTTTTTGTGGGCAGTGTTCTGGGTGTTCATGACGCAGAGGATGGTCTGTCCCGCGCCCTTGCGCAGCCAGGCGTATACGCCCTCGTCCCGGCTCTCGCTGGCCACCCACTCGAAGCAGCGAGGGTCATACTCGCCCGCGTAGAGGGCGGGCTGGGTGGCGTAAAGGCGGCTCAGAGCGCCAAAATATTTCTGGAACGCGTCGTGGAAGGGGTACTTGAGCAGGTCCCAGTCCAGCTCCCGCTTTTCGTCCCACTCCCGGAAATGCCCCAGCTCGTTGCCCATAAAATTGAGCTTTTTGCCCGGGTGCGCATACATATAAAAATAGAGGGTGCGCAGCTGGGCGCATTTTTCTTCGTAGGTACCCCACAGCTTGTCGATGACTGTCTTTTTGCCGTGGACGACCTCGTCGTGGCTCAGCGCCAGCAGGTAGAGCTCGTTGTAGAAATAGTGCATACTGAAAATGATCTTCCCGTATGCGTCGGGACGCTGGCCGAAGGGGGTGGCGAAGTAGTCCAGCGTATCGTGCATCCAGCCCATGTCCCACTTGTAGTCGAAGCCGATGCCGTCGTAGCGGGTGGGGGCCGTGACTTTGAGGAAGTTGGTGGAATCTTCGGCCATATAAACGCCGGTGGGCCAGCGCTCGTTCAGGCCATGGTTGAGGTTCCGCAGGAAGGTGACGGCGCCCTCGTTGACGCCCCGGGCAGGGTCGCCCTGCCAGTAGAGGGCGCGGGAGATGGCGTCCATCCGGATGCCGTCGCAGTGGTAGACCTCCATCCAGAGGGCGGCGGCGCTGTTCAGGAAGCTGCATACCTCCCGGCGGTAGTAGTTGAAGTTGCAGGTACCCCACTCGCTGTGGCCCACGTCGCTGTCGTATTCGTAGAGGTGGGTGCCGTCAAAGTTGGCCAGTGCGTCGGCGTTGGCCGCAAAGTGGACGGGGACAAAGTCCATGATGACGCCGATGCCCATCCGGTGGCAGGCGTTGACGAAGGAGGCAAACTGGGCCGGGGTGCCGTACCGGCTGGTGACGGCGAAGTAGCCGGTGGTCTGGTAGCCCCAGCTGCCGTCGAAGGGGTGTTCTGCCAGCGGCAGAAGCTCTACATGGGTGAAGTGGTGTTCCAGCAGCCAGGGGATGAGCTCCCGGGCCAGCTCTTCGTAATCGTACCAGCCGTCCGAGCCGTCGGGCTGGGTGGAGTTGGGCTTATGCTTCCAGCTGCCGGCATGGAGCTCGTAGATGTTCATGGGCAGATCACGGCATTTATCCCGCCGCTCCATCCATGCGCTGTCGTCGAAGGAAAAGTCCAGTCTGGTCAGGCGGCTGGCGTTGGCGGGGCGGACTTCGGACGCGAAAGCGTAGGGGTCGGCCCGCATGACCACGCTGCCGTCGGCCCCGTGGATGCGGTATTTGTAGAGCTCCCCCTCGCACAGCCCGGAGACAAAGCCGCTCCACACGCCGGTGTCGGCTTTCTGGAGCGGGATGCCTGCGCCCCAGCCGTCAAAGCCGCCGCAGACCTCCACAGCCGTGGCACCGGGAGCCCAGACCGCGAAGCGCCAGCCCTCTTCGCCGTGGTCACCCTGCCAGGGGTGTGCGCCGAGGATGCGGTAGGCGTCGAAGCAGTCGCCGTTGAAGAAGGATTTGGGGATGGAGGGAAGATTCATACGAAAGACTCCTTTTATCGCAATTTTTACAGAACACGGACGATGGAATATGTGAAATGAGAAATATACAACACTTTTATCACACTTTTGTCGGAAAATGTGCTATACTGAATAGGACACAGATGCACTTTTGTCGGAAAAGTGCTCTGCTGTAACTTTTTGAAAACAGGAGCGGTACAGACAATGGCTTGGTATGACAATGCGGTATTCTATCACATCTATCCTCTGGGATTGTGCGGCTGTGCGCATGAAAACGACGGACAGCCTGTCCCCGGGGCTTTCAAAAAGCTGGATGCGTGGGCTCAGCACGCGGCAAAGCTTGGCTGTACGGCGATCTATATCGGCCCGCTGTTCGAGAGCGGTTCCCACGGCTATGACACCATCGACTACCGTCTGGTAGACCGGCGTCTCGGCACCAACGAGGAGTTCAAGCAGTTTGTTGCCGCCTGCCATGAGCGGGGCCAGAAGGTCATCGTGGACGGCGTGTTCAACCATGTGGGCCGCGATTTCTTCGCGTTCCGGGAGCTGAAGGAGCACCGCGAGAACGCCCGCTACCGCGACTGGTTCTGCGACGTGAATTTCTGGGGCAACAACGAGTACAACGACGGCTTCTCTTACGGCAACTGGGGCGGCTTCAACCTGCTGGTCAAGCTGAACCAGCGCAACCCCGAGGTGCAGAACTACCATTTCGACACCATCCGCTTCTGGGTGGATGAGTTCGATATTGACGGCATCCGTCTGGACGCTGCCGACGTGCTGGACTTCGACTTCATGAAGGGCCTGCGCCGCGTTGCCAACGAGGTGAAGCCCGAGTTCTGGCTGATGGGCGAGGTCATCCACGGCGACTACAGCCGCTGGGCCAACCCCGAGATGCTCCACTCCGTCACCAACTACGAACTGCATAAGGGTCTGTGGAGCGGCCACAACGACCACAACTATTTCGAGATCGCCCATACCATGCGGCGTCTGCAGGGCCTCTGCCACGATACCCGGCTCTATAACTTCTCGGATAACCACGACGTGGAGCGGCTGCCCAATAAACTGCGCAACCGCGACCACATCCGGCATATTGCTCTTCTAGTATATACGCTTTGGGGCATTCCGTCCATCTATTATGGCTCGGAATTTGGCATCGAGGGCAAAAAGGAGTGGGGCAGCGACTGGCCGCTCCGCCCCTGCCTCGAGCTGGCCGACTACACCGACGCCGGGAAGACGAACCCTGTCACCAGCATCTATGCCGCACTGGGCAGGCTGAAAGCGGAGTGTCCCGAGCTGAGCTGGGGCGAGTTCAAGGAGCTGACGCTGACCACCCAGAGCTATGCCTACGCCCGGGTGCTGGACGGCAAGGCTGTCGTGGCGGTGTATAATAACGGTGACAGCCCGGTTTCGATGGAATTCCAGCTGCCGGTGGAGGCTTCGGGTGTCGAAGACCTGCTGGCCGACTGTGTGGGCAGTCAGCCCATCCTGACGCAGGTGGAGTGGGGGAAGCTGAAAGTCCAGCTGCCCTCCAACTACGCCACCCTGCTGCGGCTGGTAGGATAAAAAGGGGGAGTGCGGAAGATGAATGCTGCGCAGCGCAGAAAAGTGATCTTAGAGCGGCTGACGGAGGCCGATGCGCCGCTGAGTGCCAGTGTACTGGCCGGGGAACTGGGGGTCTCGCGGCAGATCGTGGTGGGTGACGTGGCCCTGCTGCGGGCGTCGGGGACGCAGATCGACGCAACCCCCCGGGGCTATCAGCTCCATCCGGCGGCGCGGGGCTATACGGGCATCCTCGCCTGTGTCCACAGCACCACCGACCAGATGCGGGAGGAGCTGTATACCGTGGTGGACCAGGGCGGCATCGTGGTGGATGTGGCCGTGGAGAACCCGCTTTACGGTGAGCTGCGCGGCAACCTCAACCTCGCCAGCCGGTACGACGTGGACCATTTTATCCAGCAGGCGGCGGATACGCCCGAGTGCCTGCTGAGCCGGATGACCGGCGGTGTGCATCTGCACACCCTGAGCTGCCCCACGCCGGAGGCGTTCCGCCGCATCGAAGCGGCACTGGACGCCAAGGGCCTGCTCTATAAAAAAGAAGAATAAGGGGACTGCTTTCATTGTAAAAAATCCGCGGGGTCTTGTCCATCGACGAAAGACGAAAACCGTTGGATAATCAACTAAAACACGGAAGAGGTGGATTTTGTGGACATCCGTATCGCCCGTACCGACCGCGCCATCGAACAGGCTTTCATGGAACTGCGGGAGAAGAATCCTCTGGAAAAAATCAAGATAAAAGATTTGTGTGCGATGGCCTGCATCAACAAATCGACGTTCTATGCCCACTATGAGGACATCTACGCGCTGGCCAACGCGCTGGAAAACAAGCTCATCGAGTCTATCCTGGCCAGCGTACCCCGCACCAACGACAGCGTGGCACTGCATCAGGCAGAGACGCTGACGCGGGAGCTGTTCCATGCCTTCATGCAGAACCAGCGGGCCGTGAACATCCTCTTTTCGGGCAGTCGGCAGGGCATCTTCGCCAACAGCATCGAGAAGGGGCTGCGCCAGCGCTTTGAGGAAGCCGACCCGACCTTCGCGGCTGATTTGAACCGGGGCATCCTGCTCTCGTTCTGCGTGCAGGGCTGCTTCTACGCCTTTGCCAACAACAGCAGCCGGATGGACGAGGGCAAGCTGGTGGAGCTGCTGGGAGCCATCGCCAAGACGGCGCAGAGCATCGAGTTTTAAGAAGCAAAATCCCGAAACGCTGTTTAACCGAGAACAACTTGTTGCCAAAATCTGGGGAACGTCAGCCGAAGTGGAAGCCGGAAATGTGGATAACTATATTTCATTCATAAGGAAAAGATTGAAAGAGTTACAGAGTAATTGCAAAATTACAACGGTCTATGGAGCAGGGTACAAATTGGAGAAAAGCCATGTTAAATAATCTATATCGAAAACTTTATATCCTTTTTTCCGTATCTATCATGTTGATTATCAGTCTAGTAATTGCTTTTGCTGTGACAACTTCTGTTCATTCAGACAGAGAGAATGAAAGTACCATGTTTCAGAGAATGACAACCCTGCTGATTTATCAGCTTGAAAACTCACAGTCTGATATGGAAAGTACAATTCAATCTTATGAGGATAAGTATGATTTATTTGTAAGGCTGGAAAACAGCAAAGGGCAGGAAATATACCAAAGCAATCTTTCTTTCCCTACGCAAACGGATATTCTGCTTCAAGAGGTTTTAGAACAGACAAGCGGTCAACAAATAACCCCAGAGGGAAACAATTATTCCTTTACTTCGCAGGGTGGCATTTATACACTGGCTGGAAAAGAACATGATGAATATTATGCTATTCCTGCCACGATTGCCACAACAGAAAACGACGAGTACAGTGCTGTGTTTATCTGTCATGTCAAAGACTTTAGCACTGTTTTACGTCAGTTGCTTCCGCACTATTTACTTATATGGATATTGGCTCTTGTAGGTGTCCTTGTTTTAACACACTTCCTGCTAAAAAAAGCGTTTATGCCGACAGAACGTGTTCTAAAAAGTCAAAAAGATTTTGTCGCTACGGCTTCCCATGAATTAAAATCACCGTTGGCGGTCATGGTAGCCCACACAGACATTCTCACTGATAACAAATCATTAGATGAATCGGCGAAGCAGGCGGTCAGTGTGATAGAAGCAGAATGTATGAGATTATCACGTCTGGTAAAAGATATGTTGTTACTTGCTTCCTCTGACGATAAAACATGGACATTACACCAAAGCCAAGTTGATATTGATACACTACTTATTACACTGTACGAAACGTATGAACAGACGTGTATCAAGAACGGAATACAGTTAAAAGTAAACTTATCAGAAGATACTTACCCTGTGCTGAATACCGATAAGGACAGATTGCTCCAGATTTTATGTATCTTTATGGACAATGCCATTCAACACGCAAAGAATAATACTTTATTAGAAATACAGGCTGTTCATACAAAACAGCAAATAGCATTTTCTATTATTGACCACGGGCAAGGGATTACTGATAAAGATAAAAAATACATCTTTGACCGTTTTTTCAGTGGGGATAAATCTCATACAAATAAGGCAAATTTTGGTTTGGGTCTTAGCATAGCACAAGAATTAACTAGAATGTTAAATGGTGTAATACAAGTGAGTGATACAGTTGGTGGTGGAGCAACATTTACAGTTTCCTTTCCGTTGAAATGAACAATTTAATGTAAAAACCGTAGCGTGCAGATCACAATAGATTGTGAAATACAGCTACGGTTTTTCTTCTCCGCTGAATTTATATCCCACACCCCAGACAGTGATGATGTATCGTGGATTGTCTGGGTGTGGTTCGATTTTTAGTCTTAGCTTTCTGATGAATGAGGAAAGATTGCTTGCGTCTGGTGCATTGTCATATCCCCATACTTTTTCGTAAATTTGTTCTTTTTTGAATACCTGTCCTTTGTGGCTGGAAAGGAAATATAATAAGTCAAATTCTTTAGCTGTTAAATATATTGTTCTACCGCTTTTATCGGTGACAATACGTGTATATGGATTTATGATTAAATTACCAACTAAATTTTCAACCATAATAGGAGAGGTACACAACTGTTTGGATAGCCATTCAACAGTTTGACGAAATAATTTTTCTTCATCATTAGAAAATTCAGCAACTAATATTTTCCCACATTATCACCTACGCTTTCTTTCATATCTACTCATTTATCTTTAATGCTGATACCATATCAATAGATTTCACTTTCAGAGATAACACCTTATTGATTATCCACGAAAGAATAAATGTACCTAAAATGCTGACACCATATACATACGCAGAAGCGTATACTTCCATATCTATTGATGTCTGTACTGTACTTACCATAATACCCAACAACCCATATCCGATAGGAAGTCCGATAATAATTCCAATTATTGTAAGCCATAAATTTTGTTGTATCATAAGTTTTCTAATACTTTTGTTATTAAACCCTAATACTTTTAATGTAGCCATATCCCTATATCTTTCCATATAAGACAATGTTCCTAAATTATACAGAATAACACTTCCCAGCAATACTGCCATGATTAAAAACAAAGTGCTTAACATTATTGACGCATTTAGCATGGTACTCAGACTTTCTTCTAAATCAGCTCTGTTTTGTATACTGCTGATATAATCAGTATTTATTTTTGCATTTTCGATTTCCTCGCCAATAATAGATGTTGTAATAAATGGTATGTTTTCTTTTTCCATTTCCGTTTTCATCATAGTAATTCCCTGTGTCATAGGTGTACGAATAATTACTTTCACAACACTTAAATACCATGTAGAGCTTCCAGAAAATCTCCATTTAATGCGGTCACCTACTTTAATGTTCAATTCTTTTGCCGTATTTTTTGAAACAGCAATACCAGATTTTAAATTCACATTATGATTATCAGTATCATACAATCGAATAAAATCTTGACTTTCCAATCCTGTAAAGGCAACGGTCTGTTCTTGACCTTCATGCTCAATTTCAACAGATGTTTCCATTAGTTCTTCACCAAACATATCTTTTATTAACTGATTTTTATATTCTTCATCAGTGAAATCACCTGTTACCTTTGTGTTATAGGTCTGTATCTTATCAAATGTCCAATCTGACATATTATTCATTGATGTATACAATCCCAATGAGGCAAATAATAAAGATACACAACCAATTACACCAAATATCGTCATAAAACTTCTCAGCTTATTGCGGAAAATATCTCGTACATTCCATTGACCATAAAATGATAAATGTTTTCGCAATGAATAAAGAGGTAAATCTTTATAGTTTTTTCCCGTCGAATTAGAATAGAGTATAATCGACGCATTACCCCTTAGATATTTTCTGCATACCAGCATAGAAATTAACAGACATATCAGAGTGCATATAACGGGCATTAGCCAACTACCACTTAACATAGAGGGAGATAATTCTGGCAAAATATATATTTCTTCCATAACTGGATAAAGTATCTTAGGTAATATAATATAACCAATACACCAGCCTATTAAAGAACCTACCGCACACACAAATGTACTATGCGAAATATAGTGTACATAGAGTTTTCGTTTACGGAACCCCAACGATTTTAAAATTCCAATCTGCATACGTTGTGAACTAAGCAGACGATGTACTGTTGTAATAGTAATGAGCATAGCAATAAAGAGAAATACAGCTACAAAAATCAAGCCAATTTCTTTATGTTGCGTAATTTCATCACTTATCATTGAATAACTAGGGTGATTATTTTTCTCTACAATCGTGATATTGTTAGAGCCTAAAATATCTTTTACGGATTTTTCTATGTCCCCTTTTCCTGTTATCAATAGTTGATTATATGATACGGGAAGTAAATCACTGACAAATTGTTCATTAACAAATGCAAACCCGTTGTTTTTATGATCGGGAAGCATTTCTCCGTTTTTGGTATTATAGATATACTCTGGGGAATAGCAAAAACCTACTATTACTTTTTTTATTTCATGTCCATTTACATCTACTGTTAGAGTATCGTTAAGTTTATAGTCATTTTCATTAGCAAAAGTGTAATCTAACCACAAACCATCTATATCAGCAGAATAGTTTTTCCCAGCAATAACTTTTATTTTTGAAATCTCATTTGTATTGTCTAAGACGTATAAATCAACAGATTTTTCAGATTTGTTACTCAGAGTAGCATTAAGCAATAGACGCTGTTCAACATTCAAAATATTCTTATCATCTTTCAAAGTTTGTATGTCTGTGCTATTAAATCCGTTAGAAGTTACCCATACGTCAGCAAGATTTGTTTCCTCAATAAAAGAATGAAAAGATTTATTCATTCCGTTATATTCGCTAGTAATTCCAGAGAAAATAAAATTTCCAGCGAACATCATCAAAAATATTGCAATAAAAGGAACTTTATTTTTCCAAACATCACGGAGCATTTTTCTAATCAGCATTTTACCATTCCACTTCCTTTATATCTGCTGGATTATCATTAAGTGATATTTCCAGAATTTTTCCATTTTTTAATCGAATTACCTTATCAGCCACTTTTGCTATATTGGAATTATGAGTTACAATAATTACTGTTTTTTGAAATTCTCGGCATACGTCTTGAATAAGCTGTAAAACCTTACAACCAGTTTCACTGTCCAAAGCACCTGTTGGCTCATCACATAATAATATTTCTGGATTTTTTGTGATAGCTCTTGCAATAGATACTCTTTGCTGTTCACCGCCAGATAACTGATTAGGAAATTTCTTTACATGATTTTTTAACCCAACTCGTTCTAATATAGTTATTGGATTGAGAATGTCATCTTTAATATCTTTCATCAATGCAACATTTTCATATACTGTTAAAGTAGGAATAAGATTATAGAACTGAAAGATAAATCCAATTTCTTTTGCTCTATATTCAGCTAATTCATTTTCTTTCATTTTTGAAAGAGGGCTGTCATTAACGATTACTTCTCCAGTGCTTAAAGAGTCAATTCCACCTAAGATATTTAATAAGGTGCTTTTTCCAGCTCCCGATTGCCCTAAAATCACCACAAATTCTCCTTTGTCAATTTCAAAGGAAACATCACTCAAAGCATAAGTTTTTTTTGAGCCATTTTCATAAATTTTTGAAACATTTTTTGCAAGTATCATTCCCATAATATTCATTCCTTTCCTAAAAATGGGTATAAGAAAAACACGTCCCTAAAAGAACATAGTTTTTGCAGGAATTTTACATCATTTGTCCCATTACACCTGTACAAAATAATCGGAATAATTTAATAAATTCCCTTTTAGCGTCGTCCATATTTTCATGTTCAATTAAGACGTGTTTTAAACAGTCAGTTAATACATCAAGCACAATTTTTGCATAATGAGCATCATCATTTAAATGATAATGTTCCTGCAAGTGTTTCTGTATTTTGTCAATAATTTCTTCTTTTCTTTTTAACAAATGCGAGCTTTTTAACTCAAGGATAATAACAACTCTTTTATCAAATAGACATCTAAATTCAAACTTTTCAACATATTCTTCCAAATGTTCCGTATAATACAAAAGTTCTTCTTTTGATAGCGCATTAGCTTTATAATTTTGAATGTGCTCGTCCATTAAAACATCTATATTGTCCAGAACAGGGAGTACAATAGTATCCAGAAGAACTTCTTTGTTTTTGAAATAGTGATATATATTTCCAAGAGTAGTATGAGATTTTTGAGCAATTACTCGTAGTGAAGCATTTTCATATCCTTTCTTCATAAATTCATCTGTTGCCACGTCTATTATAGTTTGTCGCATTTCAGCTTTTTTCACTTGCACCATATCACCTCCCTAGGCTTATCATAGAAGATATAAAGATTGTTTGCAATAGGTATTCATTATTAAAAATCAAAACTTGAATACCGTTCATTTTTAAGAAAGTCCCTCATAATATGAGGTTCTAACATATTATGAGGGTATGACTTTATTGAAAAAATGGCTCCGGCAGATGCCGGAGCCATTTTTTACGATGCGAAGTTATTTAGAATAAAGCTCAATGATATTCAGCAGGATCTCGGTGGCCTTGTCCATCCGCTCGACAGTGGTGCATTCGCAGACGCCGTGGAAGTTGAAGCCGCCGGTGCCGAGGTTGGGGCAGGGCAGACCCTTCCAGCTCAGGACAGCGCCGTCGGTGCCGCCGCGGACGGGGATCTCCTCCGGGGTCAGGCCGGCCTTCTCGATGGCCTTGCGGGCCGTCTCCACAAGGTGGAAGTGGGGCTTGATCTTCTCCAGCATATTGCGGTAGCTGTCCTTGATCTCGACTTCCACCGTGCCGGGGCCGTACTTGCCGTTGAGGTAGCAGGCGATGTGGAGAAGGTTGTCCTTCTTGAACTGCAGCTTGCCGGCGTCGTGGTCGCGGAGGATGTAGCCCAGCTTTGCCTCGGTGACGTCGCCGTACATCTGGGACAGATGGTAGAAGCCCTGATAGCCCTCGGTGGTCTCGGGGCGGGCCATGGCGGGCAGGGCCATGTGGAATTCCATTGCCACGTTGGAGGCGTTGATCATAGCGTCCTTGGCGCTGCCGGGGTGGACGGAGAAGCCGTGGATGGTGACAGTGGCAGATGCGGCGTTGAAGTTCTCGTACTCGATGCCGCCCACATCGCCGCCATCGACGGTGTAGGCGAAGTCTGCGCCGAAGCCCGGGATGTCGAAGAGAGAAGCGCCCTCGCCGATTTCCTCATCGGGGGTAAAGGCGATGCAGAGCTTGCCGTGGGGCAGCTTCTTTTTGATAAGGGTCTCGGCGGCGGTCAGGATCTCAGCGACGCCGGATTTATCGTCAGCGCCCAGCAGGGTGGTGCCGTCGGTGGTGATGAGGGTCTCGCCCTTCAGCTCCTTCAGGAAAGGGAAGGTGGAGGTCTTCATGACCGTGCCGGTGCCGGGCAGGGTGACGTCGCCGCCGTCGTAGTTTTCGTGGAGGATGGGCTTGACGTTCTCGCCGGAAGCGTCGGGGGCGGTGTCCATGTGGGCGATGAGGCCCAGCGCGGGCTTCTTCTCGCAGCCCTTGGTGGCGGGGATGCTGCCGTAGACGTAGCAGTGCTCGTCCACAAAGGCGTCCTCAATGCCGATGGATTTCATCTCTTCCACCAGCAGGTGGGCGAGGTCGAATTCCCGTGCGGCAGAAGGATGGGTGCCGGACTCGGGGTCCGAGGTGGTGTATACTTTGGCATATTTCAGCAGTCGCTCGTAAGCACGCATAAGTAAGGCTCCTTTGTTTTTTCTTTATGATACCCTTTTTGAAGGCTTTTTACAAGGGGAGAGTGCTCTTCCATTAAGCTGAGTTCTCTTTTGCGCGCCAAAAGAGAATCAGAAATGGTTCGCGCGCCTGTGCGCGGGGGTAGAGCGCTTTTGCATTGGGGCTAAGTTCTCTTTTGCGTGCCAAAAGAGAACCAGAAATGGTTCTCGCGCCTGTGCGCGGGGCAGAGCGCTTTTACGTTAAGTGGAATTGTTCTCTTTTGATGTCAAAAGAGAACCAGAAAACCACCAGCGATTTCGACGCGCTGGATCCACGAGAAAGGGGCTGCTCGCCCCTTTCAGACCCCGAAGGGGTTGTCGAAACGGAAAAAAGCTAGCCGCTTCGCTAAACGCTTTTTTCTCGTTTCTCCGATTTACGGCTTCGCCGAAGATTTTATGTTGCAAATAGAGGAAAGTATGAACCATTTAGGAGACTACGACGTTATCGTCATCGGTGCCGGACATGCGGGCATTGAGGCGGCCCATGCTGCCGCGATGCTGGGCGCAAAGACGGCGGTGTTCACGATGAGCTTGGACGCCATCGGCAATATGCCCTGCAACCCCAGCATCGGCGGAACGGCAAAAGGTACGTTGGTACGCGAATTGGATGCACTGGGCGGCGTGATGGGCCTTGCGGCAGATGCCACCTATTTACAGAGCCGGATGCTCAACAAGGGCAAAGGCCCCGCTGTCCACGCTCTGCGCGTCCAGACCGACCGCAAGCGCTATCATGAATATATGAAGCACGCCCTTGAGCTGACGCCGGGGCTGGCCATCCATCAGGCGGAAATCGTTTCCATCGAGGTGGAGGACGGCCATGTGAAGGGCGTCGTCACCCAGCTGAACGGGGAGTATGGCGCAAAGTGCGTGGTCATCGCCACCGGCACCAACCTCGGCGGAAAAATTTTCGTGGGCGATGCATGGTATGCCTCCGGCCCCGACGGGATGCACGCGGCCAACGCCCTCACCGAGAGCCTGAAGGCCGCCGGTCTGCCGCTGCGCCGCTTCAAGACCGGTACGCCTGCCCGGGTGCATCGGCGGAGCATCGACTTTTCTAAGCTGGAATGCCAGCCCGGCGACCCGGACAATGAACTTCAGCCTTTCAGCTTCATGACCGATGCCCCGATGCACAACAAGGTGGAGTGCTGGATCGCCTACACCAACCCTGAGACGCACAAAATCATTCTGGACAATATCCAGCGCAGCCCGCTCTACGGCGGCATGATCGAGGGCGTCGGCCCGCGCTACTGCCCGTCGATTGAGGACAAGGTAGTGCGGTTTGCAGGGAAGGACCGGCATCCCATCTTCGTGGAGCCCTGCGGCGAGAACACCGAGGAAATGTATCTGCAGGGTGCGTCCAGCAGTCTGCCGGAGGATGTGCAGAATGCATTCTACCGGAGCATCAAGGGCTTCGAGAATATTGAGATCATGCGCCCGGCCTACGCCATCGAGTACGACTGCGTAGACCCCACCAGCCTCGAAGCCACGCTGGAAAGCAAGGTGGTGCGGGGCCTCTACGGCGCGGGACAGTTCAACGGCACCTCGGGCTACGAGGAAGCCGCCGCGCAGGGCCTGCTGGCCGGTCTGAACGCTGCCCGGAACGCGTTGGGCGAAAGCCAGCTCATCCTGCCCAGGCAGTCAAGCTATCTCGGCACACTGGTGGATGACCTTGTGACCAAGGGCGTCATGGACCCCTACCGGATGATGACCAGCCGCAGCGAGTACCGCCTGACCCTCCGTCAGGACAACGCCGACACCCGGTTGACGCCCATCGGCAGGGAATACGGCCTCGTGCAGGATGACCGCTGGACAAAGTACCAGCAGACGCAGGCTGTGCTGGACGCAGAGCGCCGCCGTCTGCATGACGCCCATCTGCGCACGGCGGATCTGCGCGCCGCGATGGAAGCAGCGGGCCTCGCCCCGGCCGCAGAGGGCGGCATTGCCGAAGAGCTGCTGCGCCGGCCGGAGATCGACTATCCGCTCATCGCGGGTATGATCGGCTGGGGTGAGGGCATCACGCCCATGCTGGCTGAGCGTCTGGAAACAGAGATCAAGTACGCGGGTTACATTGCCCGGCAGGACCGGATGATACACGAGGTGGCCCGCCACGAGAAGACCCTCATCCCGGAGGATTTCTCTTACACAGAGCTCACCGGCCTGACGCTGGAAGCCCGCGAGAAGCTGGCCCGCATCCGCCCGAAAAACTTGGGGCAGGCGGGACGCATTCCCGGCGTGTCGCCGTCGGATGTGGCACAGCTGAGTATTGCGCTGGCGGCGAATCAATCGAAAGCGTAATAGCTGATGCAAAACGGGGCGTGCGAAAAAGGGAGACGACATTGCGCGCTTGTGGCGCTGAGGTAGAGCGCTTTTGCATTGGGGCTAAGTTCTCTTTTGCGTGCCAAAAGAGAACCAGAAATGGTTCTCGCGCCTGTGCGCGGGGCAGAGCGCTTTTACGTTAAGTGGAATTGTTCTCTTTTGATGTCAAAAGAGAACCAGAAAACCACCAGCGATTTCGACG
>OGIX01000089.1_pt1 | contig 85446 bp, 95 predicted proteins | sample 1571901 | NCBI WGS metagenome assembly OGIX01 (sample SAMEA2582102, study PRJEB24529) | metagenome | biome: Human gut stool | place: China | collected 2011
AAATCATGAAAGATACTTTTGGTAAAGTAATTCATGTTTTTGTGTGATTTAAAACAGATTAGGATATGAATTAAATTAATGTAAGATTTACCAGACATGAAGGAACCACATACAGGCATTGGGATATGCCATTGCCGCCAATGTCGAATGGATAAGAAGCATTGCAGTTCTAAAAAAAGAAAGTTTGAGAAACGGGCTATAAATAAGTTCCGTCGGAAACAATTGAAATTAGATGAAATAATAAAATGCAATCGTTTTGGAAAATATTGGGCTTGATCCCAATGCTTTCCGATTTTAAAAAAGAAAGGGTCTAATTATGAAACAGACAGTAGAAGAAGCCGAGAAAGAATATTATGAAAAGAATTATCCGGGTGTAGATATAAATAGGATGATGGTGGAAAATGCGTTTGAAGCTGGTGCTGAATGGCAATCAAATCAATCACCTTGGATAAGTGTGAAAGAGAAGGCTGGTTGCGATTCATCGAATGATTGTATTGTAATGGATAGTGATGGTGAGGTATTTAGAGCATGTTTCATCAGAAACAAGTGGCTGAAATATAATCGCGGGTATTATGTGATAGACAATGTGACTCACTGGATGCCTATCCCTTCATTCGATAAAATACTCGAAACTAACAAAGATGATTTTTTAAGCCATCATATAGATAAGGTCAAAATGGAAATTATTCGCATTGTAGCTAATGATGCGCAAGCAGTGACTTTTCAAACACTTGGACAGTATCGAAGTTGGCTGATGAAAACTATTAGCGAGTTATGTTACCCAATACCTGAATTATGAGTAGAACACCTAAAATAAATAAAGTTTGGAATAAACAGGAGAAACGGATAGTCCGGCTTCTCTATCGCAAAGGATTTGAGATAGATTTATCAACCTTGTATTGGGCCTCCTATAAAGAGACAGGAAAGAAGTACAGACATAAAGGCTCTCCGTTTAACTATTCGGGTTATCGTGATGAAGTCTATTTTTGTACTTGGGACTATTGGGGAGAATGTGATGAACATCCTTTAGTTGACCGTTTTATAGAAAAAACGACATGGGAAAATATTCCTGATGACGTACTAAAGAACTGTGGTGATATGTGTGAAGTATATTCACGATCAAATTTCCAATATAAAGGTAGAAAGTGGCTGATTAAATATTTGTCAGCCCTTCCCACCGTTAGATGCGATTCGAAGATAAATAAAATTCTGAGAATCAAACATTATTAAAAACTAAATAGAAATGAGCAAATATCAAACAGAAGCCGGGATAGAATGTACCCTCGAAGAAGATAAGCTAATTGATTCATTGAAAAGATTAGCTAAAAAATGGGATAAGGACGGCAAACGTCTTTGGCTGTATTCATCCAGTGGTTCACTTCATGTAATGATGCACGGAGATACAGACTATAATCCTACACCGGAATTTACGCAATATGGAGGTAGCAACATTGAAAATAGCGTAACTACTATTGATGGTATATTAAATGATGGTGGTGATTGGTAATTAACTAATAATTGATAAAAAACGAACTATGGAAGAGATAGATTTGAATGATACTGTTACTGTGGAACTGACAGAATGGGGAGCAGTATATCTTAATGCGCTGAATACGTTTAAGATACTAACCACTCTAAAAAACTGTTCTTATAATCACCATTATAAAACGGACTATAAAGAAGGTGATATTTATAGAAACCAACTTTATCAGTTAATAGCAGAGTTTAAAGACGGGATTAGGTTTGATAAACCGAAACCTTTTAATAAGTTGAAGAAAGCATGTTAAACCAGATAATAAAAAGTTATGGGATTTACAACGCCTTGTTTTATTAGAAAAAATACGGAGGAACTTCGTAAGAGATTAGAAGAATTGGGGTATATCAAAAATTCTCCTGTCTGGACAGATGATTGCCATATAATATGGGCTTATCAATATTCCCATGAAAAGGGTTTTGACATTCCTCATTATGTGATGGCAGATGCTTTTGATATTCCTTTTGATAAACATAGCCTCTTATGCGGGAAATTTATTGATTGTGGAGTCGAAGAGGATTTGTTTCTTGCTATAGCCGCATTGAGGGACGATAGTAACTATATGCAGTGGTTTATTTGTACTGAGGATTACATAGAATCCCCTGATAAAGAATGGAAAGTTGGAGATTGGGATTTAAATACCTGTCCGGATGTTACATATGGACAGCAATTACCACATTGGCGTAAGGCTACGGTAGAAGAACTTATTAATCATTTTAAATAAAAGGAAGAAAAATGAATAGAGATCACAATAAATCCCTTTGCATGAAAAGATTGTTGAATTTACAACAAGACCATTTTAATAAACTCATAATAAGTGAAGTTGCAGACCTGGGTTATTGTAACGGATATAATACTGTTCTTGATGCAGCTGAAAAGGTTTTGAGTGAGGAGGATTATTTCAAGATTGTGAAGCAATTAGAAAAGGAGGAATAACGATGAAAGGAAAGATATATAAAATAACTATATGCCAGATATCGTTTATGATAGGATGGTTCCCACATGCGGATAAATGGTACCACAAACTACAGATTATCTATTAATCAAGTTTTTATATTAGGAGAAAAATAATTATATTTGTAATGTGTATTATGTTATACATAACTCAGACTAACGAAAAGACATGAAGCTAAGACCTAAACAAGAAAAATTCTGTAATCTTTATATTGAGACCAGTAATGCTTCTGAAGCATATAGAAAGGTATATTCGTGCAAAGGCTCCAGTGATAAAACTGTATGGGAGGCAGCATCTAAGTTGGTTTCAAAGCTGTCTCCCAGAATACAGGAGCTCCAAAGTGAATTAAGAAAGAAGTCAAATATTACTAAGGATCGCGTACTTGAGGAATTGCGGTGTATTGCATTTGCTGATATCCGTGATTTCCTGAGTATAAGAAATGGTATGGTGATATTTAAAGATTCATCCGAATGGACTGAAGAAATGGCGCGTGCAGTAGAAAGTGTTAAAGTTACCAAGGAGGGGATTGAATTAAAGTTGAATGGTAAGAGTTGGAGCATATCTCGTATTTGCAAGATGCTGGGATATGATGAACCGACAGAAGTTAATATAAAACAAATGTTGCTTGATATTGATACGGGGACGGGGGATTAATGGAAAAGGTATCTATTAGTTATAGAAAGTTTAATCCAAATTTTCATCATCTTAGGGAAGCTATGAAAGATGATGATATAAGGTTTATCTTCCTCTATGGAGGTTCTTCATCGGCAAAGTCTTTTTCTGTAGCTCAGGCTATGTTGATAGAATGTCTTTCAGGGGGCAATAATACGCTTGTATTTAGAAAAGTAGGTTCTTCTATTGCTGATAGTATTTATAAGACTTTTCAGGAGGCGGTAAGGTCCCTTGGAGTATATAGACTATTCTCGTTTAGAGAGAATAAGATTATTTGTTTTAACGGGTCCTACATAACATTTAAGGGATTGGATGATTCTGAGAAAATAAAAGGATTGGAGAGTTATAAATATGTTGTCTGTGAAGAATTGTCAGAGTTTAAAGAAGAAGATTTCAAACAGATAAAGAAGCGTCTTAGAGGCCGGAAAGGACAGAAAATCATTTCAATGTTTAATCCAATTGAGGAAGAGTGTTGGATTAAAAAAAATGTATTTGATAAAGAGCAGTTAAAAGAAGAGTCAAATGACTTGTATGGTATATTGAGAGACAATGAAACAAAGAAGATTCTTCCTAAAGAATTCTCAATGATTGCTAGAAAATGGAAAAATACAGAAAGGCTTTTGAGAAATCCTAGAACGGGAATTGAGGAAGTTCATGCTCCGGATACAGTTATAATGCAATCAACTTACCTCAATAATTTTTGGGTAGTTGGCAGTCCGGACGGGCAATATGGATTTTATGACCGGCAGGCGGTTGCTGATTTTGATAAGGATAGGACAAGAGATTATAATTACTATCGTATATATGCGCTTGGGGAATGGGGTAAAATAAAGACAGGTGGAGAGTTTTTGCATGCATTTGATTCTGGTAAGCATAAGAAGATATGTCCTGTAACAGAAGGAATTCCTTTGCATATTTCTGTTGATAATAATGTTCTCCCATATATCAGTGTATCAATATGGCAAAATGAAGAATTGGAGTTAAGGCAAGTTCATGAAATCTGTGCTGAAGATCCGTTTAATACAGTAACTAAAGCAGCCGAGTTGACACGTACATGGCTGGAAGGAATAGGATATAACGATGTGGTATATTTGCATGGAGATGCGAGTACCAGAAGCGGAAATACTATTGATGATGAAAAGAGATCTTTTCTGGATAAATTTATAGATGTGTTGGAAGAAACTTTTCGGGTAGTTGATATGGTCCCTAAAAAGAACCCTCCTGTTGCTATGTCGGGAGAGTTTGTGAATGCTTTATTAGAGGGTTTCCATGGAATATCTGTGTCTATTGATGAATCATGTAAGAAGTCTATACAAGATTACGAGAATGTAAAGAAAGACACTAATGGAGGAATATTAAAAGCTCGGATTAAGGACAAGATAACAAAACAGAGTTACGAGGAGTTTGGCCATTTAACAGACTGTTTCCGTTATGTGTGTACAGATATATTCCGGGAACAGTTTTTATCATATTCAATGGCTAGGAAGAGAAATACACATAAGAAAGAAAATATGAAATATTATAATGTAGGAATAGCAATAGAAGGAGATTCTATAGTCTATATCATGCCAGATTGCAATGGTAAGTTTATAATGATACATGCAGTCTATGGAACTGAGGTCTTTATCGACGGAGTTTTATTTAGAGATGGATTTGATGCCGGATTAATGGAAGAGAAACTCAAAGAATGGGCACCTGTCAGTACTGTTTTTGAAAGTCATAAATCATATTTCCAATTTGCAAGAGATGTGCGGGAATGGATGGATAATGTGCGGGCTACCAGCTTATATGCGAATATGGACCAAAGAATATCTGCAAATGAAGAATTTATAAAAGAGAGATTTAAATTTAGAAGTGATTATGATGATTATCCTGAATATCTTTCTTTTATGGATTCAGTGATGGATTATAATGGTAAAGAGAGCTATGAAGGGATTAATTGCCTGAGTGCTTTGGCTTCGGTAGTTGCAAGAACAATTAGGAATAATCAGTAATTGTTTGATCTGCCGGTTCTCTCTTTACTCTCAGGAAACGTATAAATAGGATATATCCCTTTACACGCTTTCTGAGCCGGTTCACGTAAGAAGTTCCGGCCCCTTATGAACCTTCCTCTTATTAGTTCTGTTCTATATGATAATAGATGTGATTTAGCTGATAATCATGTTGATATTAGTTAAAAACATAGCTTTGGTGGTAAAAATAGTGATGATTTAGCGTGAGATACTGACTGATTGCTTATATTTGCAACATAATAACACTACAATGTAGCGTAATTATATTTATAGATTATGAAAGCTTCTACCTATACACAAAAAACATTGGTAATAGAGAATCCTTCCAAAGGACTATTAGACTTTGTAAATAAGCTGAGAGATAGGAAATTATCTCAGCAGGAAAAATTACGCAATAAAAAGGACTGCACTATAAAAATTAATGCATAAATTTATTAGATGGATATTTCCGTTTCTATTAGTTCTCAATTAGGTGATGAATATCGAATAATAATATCTCCTTTTGACTTGGAAGTAATACCTTGTGAAGTGAGAGATCTGCTTGGAGATGATATAGAAATAGCAGATGTTACACTGGAAAGAATAAAAGGGGATAATCCGACTGATATTGGAATACTTCTGAAAATATCAAATGTCATAGGTCAAGTTTTTAACGATAATGAAAACATAATATTATATTTCTACTGTGATGATATACATGATATTTTAAGAAGAGACCAAGGATTAACTCCTCAAAAATTTAGAAGTACTTTGTTTTCAAGAATGTTCGATAAGTATATATCGTCGAATAGAATTACTAACATGATAAATACTCCTATTGAGGTTAAGGCAGATAGGAATATTTACATTCATTTGATATCAAGAAGTTCCCATTTAGAGTATGTAAATGCTATAAAGGATGCAATAATGGCAATGGAATCAAAATAAGATCTCTCTTTCTATAATTTTATGTAAGATCCCTTTCTGTTCTATTTTTCATGTAGTAAAATTATAACCCCCGTGATTTTTCTGACCATCCACTGAAATTTGGTTCTATTTTTAAGATACCATAAATAAAGGGAGAGCAAAACACACTCTCCCTTCATCATATCTACCGTCCTTTTTTCTCTATTTTCATGAACACATTGCGTCTACTTTTTGCTTCAGCTTGCTTTGTCCGTTCATTGAGGATCAATTTGAGTTCATTGAGTTCCTTGTGCATTCTAAGGATATCGTCGGTAAGTGATACGACACGGCTCAGCAATACCATGTCCATATTGGTATATTTTGAAGTTTCCATATAGCTTTTTATTTAGAATTTCATTTAGATTAATTTCGTTTCCTTCATTGAGATCCCGGGAGCCGTATTGCTCCCGGGGTGTTCATCCCCTAACAGAGATGTTCGCCTGATTGGTAGTCGAAGCATTATATATAATCAATCGTTGTAGAAGAACGATTCTCCTTTCTTCCGTGTGAGCCTGTAACCTGTGTACAGACAAACCAATATTAATATAATCTCTATCATAATTTTGGAATATAGTTGTGGCTGTCGGGCATTTAAACCGACCGCTGATAGTTATGTAATAGATTAGGCGGCTGGATTCACCTCACTCTTTATCTGCTTGATGGCTTTCTTCACGTTCCATTCATTTTCATATAGGGCAATGATGAAACGCACACCTTTGGTAGTCCATACTGTATATACACTTGTTCCTGTCGAACCGTCAGAACGTGTGTACGTCTGTGTACGGGTAGAATGTAATCCCCAAATGGAATAAGGAGCATGTAATATCCATTGCCCGGACTGTTTGTAAAGGATACCTATTTCTTTCATTTTCCTGTGAAGCTTCTCCGCATCCATTCCGATTTGCTTAGCCACCTGTGTGGAGGTAAGCGTGTTGACCGATTGCAAATGGTTATCGTAGTAGCTGACTTTCGGGGCTGCTTGCTTGATTTCCTTCTCTTGTAATTCGATAGTGATTTGCTTTTGTTGGACTTCTAAAGCCAAACGTTCTTTCTCTTCTTCCGATTGAAGTACCATTAAAGCAAGTTCTTTGCGGGATAATTCATGCTTTGCGACTTTGTGGAACACTTGGCGATAAACCTCAAATACTGGTCTTACTTTGCGAACGATGAAGAACTCCATGCAAGAAACGGTAAGCTTGTACTCATTTGTCGGTCTGCCACCTTTAGGGTTTTCCCCATTTTTGAGGAAAACTTGATAATCAACACCTTCAATAAACTGGCTACTATCTACCAATTCTCTAACAGCATGATCTTTTCTTGGATAAACCAACATCCAAACTTCATCAAGATTGATTGGAAACTCGTTATCTGATTTAGACAATTCGAGAATTGCGTTGAAATAACGCTTGATTTCGCTTTCGCTGCTCTCTTTGGATAAGATTAAATTATTTTCCATGACTGTAAGCATTTAAGTCATTATAGGCAACGGAAAAGCGGTTGCCATATACGCTGCTTACAGTCCAACATACTTTGCTCCGGAGAACAAAACAATAATGACTACGTATAGACAACCGCCTAATATCCTTAAATATTGAGCATAAAAAATGCCCAATAACCATTGAGCAATTAACCGCTGCTCTGCGAAGCAATAAAGTTTGCCGAACTGTAAGCACTGCAAAGATACAACAATTCCGTAAATTACCAAACGAAAATCTATTTTTCGGGGCTGCTTGCTTAATTTCCTCTGTCTGAATCTTGATGGTGGCTTGCTGTTGCTCTGATTCAATGCGCAGGCGTTCTTTCTCCTTTTCAGAAGCTACCAAAGCTTCCAAGGCTTCAATATAGGTTTGAGGAGTCTGAGGTTTGCGTTTCTCCATTTCAAGTGATTCCCATCTATCGATGATTTTTTCACGGAGTATCGCGTCATAACCAGAAGCTAAAATTAAACACCCCTTCTTAGTGAGTTCGAAGCAAGGGAGTTCTTTATATCCTCCTCTTGGCTGTGGCTGCTTGTAGGATGTCTCCACAAAATTGTGGGCAGATACTCCTTGTTTAAGTAAGTTCCTGATGTCTCGTAAAATAGCATCATGTCTTTTCCCTGTAAGTTCCGCAATTTCAAGTGAACTCATTCTATCCGTATCGTGGATTAACGTCGCCATCAAACTACTATTATTTGTTTGATTTTGATTGTTAGGATTACTGTTAAGCATAAACAATAAAAAAGAGGTACTACCATCTTTCCCGCTGCTTAACACATTCCTAACAAATGCTGACATTCCATTACAGTTTGCCACGGGGGTATAGTAATACCTCAAATATTTTAAGTACAAGCATAAAAAATGCTCGCATGATTAATGCAAGCTCCGCTTGCATTTGTTAGGATTATAAATATGTTAAGCACTGCAAAGATAGATATTTTAGTTGAATACAAAAAATAATTCGGATAAAACTTGGTAAGTATGTATCTATTTAATTATTTTGCACAATATTTTTTAATATTAAAATGTTATATTCATGAAACGAACTATTTTATTGTTACTATCTATTGTTTCTGTTCTGTCATTATCTTCTTGCGGTGATGATGACAAACCTGTTGTACAATCTATCGAAATTTCTAAAAGTGAAGCTTCAGTAAAGATTGGTGAGAAAATAACTCTTACTGTCAGCCATTCGCCAGCAGATTTACCCGCTCCCGAATATGAATGGAATTCTTCTGATGAAACAATTGCAACTGTTGAAAATGGAGTTGTTTATGGCAAAGCCGTTGGAGAAGCAACTATATCAGTATCTTCCTTTAATTTAGGGTTAAAAGATATATGTAAGATTACTGTAACTCCAATTGAGGCAACGGGTATCAAACTATCTGAGAATGAAAAGACGATGACTACTGGTGAATCATTCCGTTTGGAGTATACGATAGAACCTGAAAATACTACCAACAAAGAAGTGGAATGGGAGTCTTCGGATAAAACTATAGCAACGGTTAATGCAGATGGCGAGGTTACAGCCGTTTCCGATGGTGAATGTACTATTACAGTCAAAGTCAAAGGAAGTGATACCTCCGCCAAATGTGTTGTTAAAGTGAATCCTATTAAGGTTACAGGAGTTACATTGAATGAAACAACTAAATCTATTGAAGCCGGCGAGTCATTTACTCTGACAGCTACTGTATCTCCTGAAAATGCAAAGGACAAAAGTATCAAATGGTCTTCCAGCGATCCTAATATTGCAAAGGTAGAAGACGGATTGGTGACTGCATTGGCAAAAGGTACATGTAACATAATTGCCACTACTAATGATGGGAACTTTAAAGCTCAGTGTGCTGTGAATGTTTTGCCTCCTTCAGTAAAAGGAGTTCAGTTTACTGAATCCTCTATTAAGATATTGAATGGAGAAAATTACACATTAACATATTCTATTTTGCCTGAAAATGCAGAGAATAAAAATGTAAAATTTAGCAGTTCTGCACCCAACATTGTTTCTGTAGACAATAATGGAAAGGTTACAGCATTGAAGGAAGGCACTTCTACGATAACAATAACTACAGAAGATAGTGGGCATACTGCTACTTGCGAAGTTGTATCAGCAGAGATTTCCGATTTTATGGATCTGAGAATAGGTTCTTCATCTATTGTCTCCATTAATGGTTATATAACAGGGTCTGTGTATTGTTACATAACCAACACAAGTTCTAAAGAGATATCTCTTACTAAGTTTGAGGTAAAAGATGGATCAACAGGAAGCATCGTATTATACACTGACGAAGCCTCTAAACTGGGCTCTCTTAAGTCAGGGCAATCAACTAATCTTGGTGGTCAGATGAGGTATGTTTACCTTCCTATATTCACTTGGACATTTACCTATGAGGGTAAAGAGTATCAAGTATCTGAACAATATAAATCTTACTAATATCTTTTTTTCAGGCCGGGAGCAATCCCGGCCTTTTTTATATCTTATCTATTAAATCCTTGAGGTTATTTTCGTTGTCTTTTTCAGCAAAATACATATATAAGTCAGATCCAGAAATATATCCGAGAAAGACATCTATAGTATAATTAGTTACTCCTTCCTCGACCGCTTTCACCTGTTCAATACGTATATTTCCTTTTTTGGCAACAGCATATCTTGATAAATTACGGGATTCCCTAAATTCTTGGAGTTTTTGTCCTAGGACTTCTCTATAACTGCTCTTATTCATAAGGATATCATTTTTTTAGCTTCTTCACCTCTTAAATACCATGCTACAGCTTCATTCGATGTCTTAGCATATTTTTCATACACTGATACTTTGTAATCTATCGCATCAGCAATAGATATATTTTTTAACTCTGCCAACTTTTTGGCGCTATCCAATAAGTCTTGAATCATTTGTTGGTTTACTTCAATTGTTTGTCTTGCATTCATAGTTTTAATATTTATTTGGCATTTAAAATTTGATTTGCTTTTTCTTTTCCAAAGTAATTTACCGCTTTTTCATAATTGCTTATATAGCCTTTAGCGATTTGAGGATAACTCTTCATCACTTTATTCATTACTGACATAATTTCTTTTTCTGCTATATTTTTTCTTTTGATCCAGGAAGCGATAGATTCATTCAGCACTCTTGTCATAAACCAACCTAAATTATAGAAATTGTCCTCTTTAACATTATCATAAAAGAAATTAATAATCATTTCTCTATTATTTCCTAATATTGATTTTACTTCAGATGCTGTCATGGCTTTTGTTTTTTTATTGTTATTACTTTATTTCCTTTTTGATGTTACAAAGGTAGTACAAATATTTGTATCCTGCAAGTGTTGCAATACAAATATTTGTATGTTATATAGCATAAAAGCATAAAGAAATAAAAATAACTAACTATATATTCATTGATCAATCATATTCTTTTTAGTCAGTATCTCAGTAAGTAACAGTTACATTTTGTTTGTTTATAATATTCTTGATTTTGTTTGTTTACTTACTTAATTCTATTATAAACCAATCTGTTAAATGAAATAAAAATAATAAATTCTATAAATAAAAAGTAGGTAGTTTAGGTAAATAATCAATAATATTATCTATATTTGCAGTGGAGAGTATCCACGGCATATAAAGGTATATGCTACCGTAAATCATAAAAGAACGAAATACATAAAAACGGGAGTGGGTACGCCTTTGGGTGTATCCACTCTTTTTGCATATATGGGTAGCTGGTTTTCAAAAAAGGCAATGAATATGACCGATAAGGTTAATGTGGTTGAGAAGAGAGGTAATGATACATTCTATCTTACCAATCTTTTTGATTCGAAAGGTGCCATCTGGAAGACGGACTTTAACATGTCCCAAGCCATGGATAAAGAAAACGCCTTGTTGTATTGTACTCCGTTCGCTACCGTTATAAGGAAGGTGGGAGCCATGTTTGCAAACGGAAGGGTTTACCTGACAGATTCAGAGGGTAACGATGTCACAGATCCGAAACTGACCGCCTTGTTTAAGAAACCTAATCCGCTTCAAAATTCCATCGCCTTCTTCTCTCAAATAGAAATGGTTCTCCGGACGTATGGATACTGCCCTATATACACCAACCGTATTTTCAAGAAAAGTATTCCTCGGACGATGTGGATCATCCATCCCATGCATTTCCATCTGACCGGTACCGGGAAATCTCTGGACCAGGTAGATCTGGACGGAATAGTCAAGGAGGCGTACGTTGAGTGTGGAACCGAGAAAAAGGTCCTTAACAAGGAGGAGTATTTTATCATTTACGACAGTGATATCCATATTCCTTGCAATGAAGGTGATGAGATAACGTTTGGTACGGCCGTAGACAGTTTGTCTATCCCTGTTTCTAACTGGATGGCTTCTATGCAGGCAAGTAATTCCCTGATAACGAATGGAGGCCCCAAAGGGATCATTTACAATAACGATAACAGTGAGACAGGTAACGCTTCGCTGAATTCAACCGAACAGGAATCACTTCTTGATAGATTCAAGCGGAAGTACGGGTTGATGAAAAGTCAGTTCCAGATTGCTGTCTCCCGTGCTAAATTGGGATGGATTCCCTTGAATTATAATTCTGACCAGTTAAAACTTCATGAAGAGGATAAGAGGTGTACTGAAAAGATCGCTAATGCTATCGGTCTTAACCCGAGCCTTTTTAATGAAAGTAAGTTTGAGAACCAGGAATCGGCTAAACGTGCCGGTTACCAGGACCTGATCATACCTAACTCAGAAATAATATCGGAGGCTTTTACGGAAAATGTTTGCCAGGAAGGCACTATTATGAAGATTGATTTTTCGCATGTGGAATGTTTACAGACGGATAAGAGTAAGTCTTCGGAAGTATTGCAAAGGGTAATGGATTCCATGATTAAGGGTAAACAAGCCGGTCTTATTACTGGGGATGAAGGAAGAAGCATCTTAGCTGAATATATAGATATTGATCCTGAAAAACCTAAAGGAGAATATGGAAACGAAGAATAAATATAAAGGTAGAATTGGCAAGCAGACTAAGTCCTTTTCGTTTGAGACAAAGAATTTGTCAATTGACAGCGGAAGCCGGAAGATCTCGGGGTATGCTGCCATATTTGGTAATATAGACAAGTCCGGAGATATGCTTATAAAAGGATGCTTCTCAAAAAGTATCCAGGACAGGGGACCGGAAAGTCCGGCCAATGACAAGATTATCTTTCTGTGGATGCATGATATGAGTGAACCCATCGGTCGGTTGACGGCTTTGCGTGAGGATGAAAGGGGATTGTATTTTGAAGCCGTAATTGATGATGTAGAACGTGGTAACCAGGCTTTGACACAGCTTGAATCCGGAACACTGAACCAATTCTCTATTGGATATAGATACGTGTGGGAGAAATGTGAATGGGATGAAGAAAGAGATTGCCTGATCGTAAAAGAGGTTGTCCTTTATGAAATCTCTGCTGTCTCAATCGGTATAAATGGTGAAACGGAGTATCTCGGGTTAAAGTCTGAGGAGGATTACCAAGACCGATATTGTGAATTGGTATCTGACATCGACGTCTTATGTAAAGGACTTAACGTTATAAAACAACAAGAGTTACAAAGGATCATTGCTAAAGCTATGTCACTTGCTTCTGCAAGGCCGGAAAGCAATCCGCCAGCAAAGGAAGCCGACGTACGTGGTAAGAAGTCTATGTTTAATAAATTAAAACTAAAACAGGATTGCTTATGAAATTAGGATTTTTGGACCTTATTGACACAAAGGGAATGTCTGAGGATGACAAAAAAGTATGGGAGAAGATGGACAGCGCCTTGGCTGATTCTATCGATAAGGAGATAGGAGAGAAGATCAAGTCTTACCTTAACGATAAACTGAAAATTGAGGATCTGCGTACATCTATTACTGAAGCGGTAAAATCGATCAGCGATTTCAAGAAAGAGAATAGCGAAAGTGCGGTTGATAAGAAAACGTTTGATGAAACCATCAACAGTATCGAGGAAAGCCTTATCCGGATCAAGGCCGCTACGGAAAAGACCGGGAACGGTGAAATTGCTCTTAAGAGCATTGATAAACAGATTGAGGAACAACTGAAGGACTTTATCACGATTGAGAAAGGTGCCAAAGTGGTTGACTTGAAAGGTGCATGTAAAGCGTCTGCCGGTTATAAGAAAAGCATTAATCTGGTACTGGACAGCAAAGCTGTTTCTACAGTAACCAGTACAGGCATTGCACCGCATTATAACAATACGGTAGATACAACTCTTTCTGTAGATCCGAAAGCTGAAACAGTGATTCGAAGATATGCAAATGTAGCAAGTATCAGTACGCGTTCGTTGACTTATGCCGAGTTCAAACCGGGTGAGGGTGATGCCAAATGGGTACCTGAAGGCGGACTGAAACCTAATATGGACGCAACACTTTCGGAAAAGAGCATTACTGCCGGCAAGGTTGCGTTGACTGTGAAGCTTACAGAGGAGACTTTGACCGATTTGCCTCAGTTGGTAGCGGAGATCAGAGCGGAAATCATTAACCGTATCGGCATTACAGAAGAAGAGGGAATTATTTCTGGTACCGGAGCGGACGGACAGATTACAGGTGTATTTAAAGATCTTCCTTCATTCTCGCTTACCGGATTCAAAGTAGCTAAATCGCCCAATATGTATGATGCCATTGTAGCGGCATATACTCAGATTCTTTCTACAAGCAAGATGAATTATCGTCCTAACCTTGTATTGATGAATCCGATCGATTATGCGATGATGCAGCTTGAAAAGGATGCAAACGGACAATACTTGCGGCCGTTCCGTGTAGGTGATGAACTTATCAGAGGACTCGCGGTGGAAACGTCTACCGCCATCGAACAGGGTAAGTTCCGTATCGGTGATTTCAATTACCTGAATATTAGAGACTTGGTTCAACTGACCATTACTTTTGGTTGGGAAAACGACGACTTCACGAAGAACCTTGTAACCATGATCGGTGAAAAACGATTGATGGCATATGTAAAAGCGCAGTATAAAACTGCATTTGTGAGTGATTCATTTGCTACGGTAATGGAGGCTATTTCTCCTTCAGTTGGTGGTTAAACATAAAGTAGGATAAATATGGGAAAAGAGTATAACATGGACCTTCATAAGCAGTATGAAGTTGAATTCATTAAAGACGTGAATTTCTTCAAGAAGGGGGATAAAACGAGTGTGAATATGCCGCTTGCGAGTAAGTTTTTCAAGGAAGGGAAAATCCGGGTGCCTAATAATCTGATGCAGGATGCAAAAGAGCTCGGATGTGAAGAACTGTTCGTTAAACCGGGTGATAATAAATTAAAAGAATAGTTATATGATCATTGACGGTACATACTTTAAGGGGACAATATCTATAGATGGCTTGAATGTGGATACGGGGGCTCCTTCTATTACCCGTACTTCCATGGAAGACTATCTTAATAGTTTCATTGATACCTATGAGAAAGAGTATCTGAAATTGGTGTTGGGAAGGGATATGTGCCGTCAATTCATAAACTATCTGAAGGAGAACGGAGATAAAATTGATAAATGGGAGAGGTTGAAGGAATTTCTGGCCAAAGACGGTAAAAGCCCAATCGCTAACTATGTATTCTTTTACTTTGTAAGGAGAAACAACGTACATGTAAGTGGTGTAGGCACAACCGGCTCTGCGGATGAAGAACAGGCTGATCCTAATGTGGTCCTGATTCCGGCATGGAATGAAATGGTTGAGATGAATTATGATCTGCTTGATTTCTTATGCAAGGATGACAGCTACGACGGGTTTTCGTTTGACCGTTCAATGTTGGAAGAGATTAACTTGTTTGGCTTATGATTGTAATAACGGATATATTCAGGGGAATAGTTGAACGCGTATCAAAGGAGTATGGAAAGCATATCTCTTACATGTTCGGGGATTGGAATTATATTTCTGACCAGCTATTGATATGGAGTAAATCAAATGCCACTGCAAAATTGAAATATCCGGCCATATTTCTTTATTCTCCGATTGAGGAGGATAGGACCGATAAAAAATGGAAAATGTCACTTAGCCTTTTGCTTGTTGTAAATACACTCCCTTCATATACCAACGAGGAACGTTCGCGTATATCATTTGCCGAATGTCTCAGACCTATTTACGAGATATTGATCAAAGAGATCGGTAAAGAGCCGACTTTTGATATGGCCTATGTAAAGAATGTCCCTCACATGTATATCGAGAATTACCGATATGGTAAGGCAGGAGTTACTGGACCGGACGGGAAGCCATTTAAAGATTATATCGACGGGATAAATATTAAGAATTTACAGATCACATTAAAAAAAGAAAAGTGTTATGGCGATAGAATTTAGAGAATGCAAGGGGCAGGAATACTTTAACACCGGAAGATCGAAGTGTATCCTCGATCCGGGTAAGATTAAAGCGGTAATTCTTACTCCGAGGGGTTTTAAAATCCCGAACGGCCTTACAGCAGAGAAGATAGAAGAGTTGTGTCATGCGGACCGTCCTAACCGGATTTATCCGATTAAGACGGTTGAAGAATTTGCTCCTACAGGAGGTGAAGCAAACGTGAGTGCAACCGGATATGGAGGTGATAAAGTTACCGGATATTCCGCATATACGGCAGCTCTGACATTGGATAATTATGATGCCAGCCTTAAAGCCAATCTGATGATGGCAAAAGGAGTGGAATTTGACGCGGTAATAGTTGATGAAGACAATGTATTGTTCGGAACCAATCGTGACGCAACCGGTCTGAGTGGTATTGCCCTTTCGGGAGTATATCCAAGCGGGCAGGATTGGGATTCTTCCGGTCAGGTCGCTAATCTGATCGTAAACCTTATGTTTAAGGATTATGAAAAGTATATTAAAACAGCGAATGTCATGGTTCTTGACTTTGATGTAGTGGAAGCATTGAAAGGGCTTGTGTTCGTTGACCTGGTGAAAGTGGGAGAGAATAAGTACAAGTTGATTGAGCACTTCGGAGGACTTAATGTTACAGGGTATTATGCGGACGCTCTTTCTAAAAGTGCCGAAAAAATTTTTGACGGGGGGGTATCGGCTATTACCTACGATAATGGTGAATTGACTGTCACCGCTACAGGAACTCCTTCTTTGAAGAAGCCTTCTGAACTTCAGAAAAACGGTATTGTCGGTATTGAGCAGAAAGAATCGTATGATTCAAGTCTTTAACTTATAAATACAATACAACATGATTGTAGAAGGTGTGAATTTCATAGAAAACGAGGTAGTGAAGTGGAAACGAAAGGACTTTATTGATACTCACAAAAAGTTATTTTTCTTGGACAGGGAAGAATTTGAAAGGGAAAAGATGCTGGGTGATATTTACGACCGGATTAAAGGTTTGATTCCGGATAAAGGTAAACTGATTGATTGACAGGGTGAAGGGGATGGATTTTTATTAGTTCATCCCCTTTTAAATTACATGGGATATGGCAACATTAAGCGATGCGGCTGATAATTTTAAACTGTTTGTTGGAGGACTTGAGAAAGTTGTAAAACACACAATTCAGAGTAATGCTGATTTGGTGCAGGACTTTATCCGGCAACAATTATATTCAGGGGTGAACGGTCGTGGCAAACCTTTAAGGCCAACTTATCTCAATGATCCTTTTTTTAATTCGGAAGATGCGGGCAGATGGTTCCATAACGCTGAAGGCTATATGAAATGGAAAATGGAGAAAACACCCCCGACTCCTTCTTATCTATTCTTGCCACCACGTGATATGAAAACTCCAAACCTTATAATCCGTGGAGACTATTATTCTTCTATTACTGCTATCCCAATTGATGACGGATTGAGGATAGAGTCTGTCGGAGTCTCTTTTGGGGATGATATTGAAAAGAAATACGGCAGTATAATACTGGCCGTAGGGCCCGAAGCATTGGGGCATTTTATGGTTCATTTTATGAATCCCGCGTTACGGGAATATTATGCAAAATTCGGTATACTGTGAGCTGTTGGTGTGATAATAAAAAAAGGATGCAGGATATAGAAAGAGTCCGAAGTCTTGCACGCATAGCTGCCAAGATGGATCACTCTGTGTATGTGCTGTACGAAAGGAAAGACGGAACCTTTGATTTTCTACCGGAAGGTATTGAATTCTATGGGACGTTTGTTGAATTGGTATTTTATTAGAATAAGAAGTAATAACCATCGTGTGAAGGGGCACGATACAAAATTTTAAATTATGGCGAATGAATTTAAAATAACGGATATTGTTGATAAAAAAGCTTTTGATGAATTAACTAGCCTGATTGCTAAATTTAATGAAACCAAAGAGGCTTATGTGAATCTTACCAAAGATTTGGCAGGAGGTCTCAGAGTAAAACCGGGAGATCTTAAGGAATTAGCGGATAAAACAGAGAAGTATACCGGTATAATGAACCAATTGATTACTACTCAAAACGAACTGTCTGATATACAAGGTAGATACAAGGGTTTACTTAAGCAAATAGAAGAACAAACGGAGAAAAATGTAAAAGCTATTCTGGAAGAAGCAAAAGCTAATAAACTAAACAAAGATGCAGAGTTGGCAGCTCAAAAGATTGAGACGGAACGATTGAGGCAAAAAAAATTAATAAATCAAGAAAATAAAAGATACAAATATACAGTAGAGGAGGGGATCTCAGCCCTTAGAATGGAAATTAAAACACTTCGGGATGCTGAGGAGCAGAATAAAATACTTCGTGCCGCAAGAAAAGAAGTAGATATAACTACAAAAGAGGGTACTGAAACTATAAAGAAGTTTAATGAAGTCATAGATCGTAACGATTCATTGATTAAAAAGAATTCTGATTCTTTAGTTCAGTCAAAGATGAATGTCGGCCGTTATAAAGAAGATATAAAAGCTGCTACATCGGAGATATTAAAAGGTAATGTCTCTCTCAAAAACATGGGTAATCTGGCCAAGAGCACCGGAGGTCTATTAAAATCCAGTATGGGAACCGGATTACAAGAAGTCAGGATTGGAGTGGGTTCAATGATTAAGGGAATGGTAGGTGCACAGGCTGTCATTTCCGGCATACAACAAATGATAGGTCTGTTTAAATCGGGAGTAAGATCTATTATAGATTTTGAAGCTGCAAACAGTAATCTTTCTGCAATTTTAGGAACTACTTCTAAAAATATAAAAGATCTCACCGCAGATGCTCAACGCCTAGGGGCAGCTACTAAGTATACTGCTTCTGAAGCTACCGGACTACAAATAGAATTAGCCAAATTAGGATTTTCCCGGAAAGAAATATTGCAATCGACTGAAGGTATTCTCAAGTTTGCTCAGGCAACTGGTGCAGAATTACCTGAAGCGGCAGCGCTTGCCGGTGCTGCACTACGAATGTTTAATGCTGATACTTCTGAAACGGAAAGATATGTGTCGGCAATGGCTATTGCAACTTCAAAGAGTGCACTTTCATTTTCTTATCTTCAGACAGCTATGCCCATTGTAGGACCTGTTGCAAAAGCATTTAATTTCCAGATAGAAGATACTTTAGCATTATTAGGGAAATTAGCAGATGCCGGATTTGATGCTTCTATGTCTGCTACTGCAACGCGTAATATTTTGCTTAATCTTGCCGATGGTTCGGGTAAATTAGCAAAGGCGCTTGGTGGTCCGGTAAAGACACTCCCTGAATTAGTTGCTGGACTTAAAAAATTAAAAGATCAAGGAGTAGATCTAAATACGACATTAGAGTTAACAGATAAGCGCAGTGTTGCTGCCTTTAATGCTTTTCTTACTGCTGCTGATAAAATAGTTCCATTACGTGAACAAATTACAGGAGTTAAAGGAGAATTGGATGACATGGCTAATACAATGGGGGATAATGTTCAAGGAGCTATTGCCGGATTATCTTCAGCATGGGAAGCATTTATGCTATCATTTTCAAAATCTACAGGTCTGATGAAAGATGTCTTAGATTTTTTTGCAGAAGGATTAAGAGAAGTCGCGAAACAGTTGAAATCATATAATCAGATGCAGGATGATGCGGAAAATGAAGCAGTAGCTAGAGCACAAAAGGAGTTAGCCACATCCGATGTTCTGAAAAAGAATCGAGAAAATATGGCTCGACTGTATAAAGAAAAAATTAAGGAGGGGATGTCGGCAGATGAAGCTGCTATATCTGCTAAAGAAGAATATATTTCTTCATTGGAAAGTACTTTTGAAATTGAAAATAGGGCATATAAAACAGCAATACATGATCGGAAACAAGCTGAAGAGGAATTAAATAAAACGGGATTGTTTTATTTTAATTCATCAAAAGGATTGTCTAAAAAACAATTAAAAGAAAACGTTGAGACTGCAATTGTAGCCGCTGCTGGTAAAAAGGCAATAGCATCTATAACAGAGTCTATTATTGAGGATTTAAAAAAAGTAGATCTTCAGCAAGAAGAAACAAATCAAAACTTAACAAAAGAATTAACGGATAAAGAAAAAAAAGAATTAGAAAAGGCTGAAAGAGAGCGATTAAAAATAAAAGAGAACTATCAGCAGTCTGAATTGGATCTGATGGATGAAGGCCTTGAAAAAGAGTTAGCAAAGATCAGTTTTGAATATACCAAAAGAATTGCTGCCATAAAGGGAAATAGTGAAGAAGAGATAAAAACTCGTGAAAATCTTTCTAAAAAAATGCAAGAAGCCATAGAAGACAAAACTGTATCATTCAATTTAGACAAAGAGAAAAAGGACTTGTCTAATAGGCTTGAGCTTGTAAAGGAAGGGAGTGAGGAAGAGTTGGAATTAAGGCAGAGATTGCTTCTTGTTGAACGTGCAAGAGAAGTATATTATGCAGATAAGACAGGAGAAGATGTCGTTGCCATTCAAGAGAAATATGATAAGAAATCTATTGATTTGATGGCCAAATTTGCAGATCTAAGGAATAAAAAACTGCAAGAGCAATATTCTATGGATGCTATAATAGCTTCAGCCAGTATGCAGGAAGAATTGGATGCCTTATCTGCAAAATACACTAAGGGACTGATTCAAAGAGAGGATTATGAGCGTGAAAAAGCGAAAATAACGCAAAAATATGCCATAGAACAAGCACGAGCGGCTATTGAATTGGCTAAACAACAATTAAATACTCCCGGATTATCCCCAGATGACAAACTTAAATTAGAAAGGAAGATAGCAGAGGCTGAGATCGCTCTTGCTAAAGAGGTACGTGATGCTGAAATTAATGCATATGAAGATACAGTAAAAGCGCATCAAAAGAAAATGAATAAGATTTCTGAAGGTATACAAATGGCCTCAGAAATACTTAATGGATTTTCAGAACTTGGTTCTGCCATTTTTGATCGGAAAATCTCTGAAATAGAGAAAGAACAAGAGGCTAATGAAAAATCCGGAGAGGAAGAAATAGAAAGAATAGAACAGTTGGCTGAAAAAGGGGCTATTACTACAGAGGAAGCTGAGGAAAGGAAAAGAGTTGCTGAAAAGAAAACAGCGGCAAAGAATAAAGAACTGGAGAAGCAAAAAGCTGATTTACAAACCAGGCAAGCCAAGTTTGATAAAGCTAATAATATAATGCAAACAATAATGAATACAGCAGCCGGTATAATGAAAACTATTGCCGAAGTTGGGCTTCCGGCAGCAATTCCATTTATAGCTACAACTTCTGCATTAGGCGCTATTCAGCTTGCGACTATTATTGCTCAGCCTATTCCCAAATATGCTAAGGGTACAGATAACCATCCCGGTGGGTTAGCTATTGTAGGAGATGGAGGTAAACATGAAGCTGTTGTAACTGACAGGGGAGCTTATATAACTCCTAATGTTCCTACTTTGATTGATTTGCCGCGTCGGGCAAAGGTTATTCCCGATGTAGATATAGAGAGGCGCAGTGATTTCCTGCCTCCTTTTGACAGGTTAGCTTTGTATCGCAGCATGAACTTGCGTTCAGACATAGGTGCTTTGATGAAGGATGCCGAAAGGATGGGTGAGCCTATTTCTGTGAATGTGAATAATGATTATAGAAAGTTGGAGCGTGAGATGCAGTCGTTAAACCGTTCGTTTGAAAAGATGGCTAAATACCAGAAGAAGGCTGCAAAAGAAGCCGAGCTAAGAAATATATCAAATCGTATTTAATATGATATACACAGATCTTGATAGAATATCCCTCAGAAGATTCATAGATGTATTTTGTGGAAATTCGGACGCCGTGTGTGAAGGAGATTATAGTGAAGATGAAAAACAGAAAGCGGCGTCCGGATTGGTTAATGAATATATGTCTATAGTTGGGAAGAAGGGAATATTGGCTGAAGTTTCTAAGAAGAATGAAATTATCAGCCTTGTGATAAAGATACAGTTGATGAACTGCTGCCGTTATCTTACTGAAGAGAAGGAGTGGTCTACGGTTTGTTTGATTCTTAATGATATGGGATATAGTCTTGATCCTAATGATCACAATAAGATATGCAGCAGGATTGAAGCTATTTTATCTAACAGTAGATTTCGGGTGGATAAGATCATGTCAGAACAATCCGACCTCCCTAAGTCGGCTATTATGGATAGGGATTACTTTGTGAGAGAAAGAGTGGCCGTAATGCAACATTTCAATATGCATATTGATCCGGATTCATTTTCCGCAAAGGAATATGCCTATATGGTAAAGAGGATGTGTGATGATGTTGATTTGCGTCTGAAATCATTAAAAAGAAAATAATATGTATTATAAATGTGAGTTATTAGTTGATGGATACTCGTATCAGGTAACGGATAACCTGGTCAATTGGGACGACATAACCACTTCTTTTAAGAGGGGGGATTATGATGGAGTCGTAAGATCGTTCTCTACAAAGTTTGAGTTTTCTAATGCTGCATATAATTTATTAAAACGTGTATTCCGAGATAAATATCTGCAAGCATCTGCGAGTGTGGTGTTTTACACAAGAAATAATAGTTGGCTCTGGAATGAAAGATTCCGGTGTTCGTTAGATTTCTCCACATTTCAAGATGATGGGAATACCATATCTATCAGTGCTGTAGATGACAGCCTGGCCGCATTGATAAAAGCTAAAAAGGGAACACAGTATGAATATGCTGTGAGCGAACTTACAGAAGACAAATACTTGTACTATGACGGTATAAAAATGAATCAGAATGTGAACTGGTTGGTTGCCGGGAATAGCATTGAGGATTCAACGGATATATCAGTGAAGTTAGAGGCTGCATTACTAAACCAAAAATACTTTCCATTAGTGGTTGGGGCAAGTGAAACATCTATAGGTGGATATATTACATATGGAGATACCTTTCAGCAAGATGTATCTAAAAATGATAAAGACACTTTCCTTTTCAGAGCGGAAAGGAATATTACTTGTTTTTTAAATGTATCTATTTCATTTAAAGTGGCTGCAAATAAAGCTCTATCCATGCAGCTTATAAAAGTTGGTTTAGACGGCAGTGAAACGGAAATAGCGGGAACATTTGTTAATGATGAACATCCAGAAACTATTTTCTTACTTTCATATATGAATAATATAACATTACTTGAAGGAGAGTATTGCTTTATCAAATATGGATCTATTAAAGAAATGACTTTGACTATCAGGGACCCTTATATTAGTCTAAATTGGGATGCAAGAATAATACCGGTTAACATTGATATAGTTACTCCTGTCAAGCTTCTAAACCGGCTTCTTCAAAGTATAAATGGAGGGCAGGAAGGAATTACAGGAGAGATCGTTTCAGGGGTAGACAAGAGATTGGATGAATGTATGATAATTCCTGCTGAGAGTGCAAGAGGTCTGAAAAAGGCAAAATTGTATTGTTCGTACACAAAGTTTGTTGATTGGATGCAGTCGGAGTTTGGCTTTGTTCCTGTGATAGGGGAAGACAAAGTTACATTTGTACATAGAAGTAGTCTGTTTTCAAAAAACATAGTAAAAGATTTCGGTGACAATATACGGTCGTTTGAATATAGCGTAAATTCTTCTTTGATTTATTCCCGGGTACGGGCCGGTTATGACAAGCAGGATTATGACAGTGTGAACGGACGTGATGAATTTCATTTCACAAATGAATATAGTACCGGAGTGACCTTGACTGATAATTCCCTTGAATTGATAAGCCCGTTTCGGGCTGACGCATACGGAATAGAGTTTTTGGTTCAGAAAAGGGGAGAGGATACTACGGATAGTGATAGCGACAATGATGTATTCTTTGTTAATGCAAGGCTTGCTTCAATAGATGGCGGATACCGTCTTATACGTAAGATAAATGGTGGTCCATCCATTTCCGGGGTAATAAGTCCCGATACAATGTTTAATGCTGTATACTCTCCACGTTATATGATAGAGGCTAACCGGAAGTTTATTGGTGCATTTACCAACACATTGGACTTTGCGTCTTCTGATGGTAACAGTGACGTGGTTATTGATGGAGTATCCGAAAGAATGGATATCCAGTTGACGGAAGGAGAGAGGCTGTTTACTGTTGGCGAGGTTTCAGTAGAGTCCGGAGATATGAAAGCTCCTGATGATCTCACAGGATTAATATCTATAGAGAAGGGAGGAGAAACATATCATGGGTATATTAAAGACGGTAAGTTTAATTACGGCCGTTCTGAAGCTGCTAAATATACTTTGATAGTAGAGAGTATAAAATAAGGTGAAATCGTTCATAATTACGTTTTTAATTCATATATTTGCTACGATAACACAGGTCAAGAGGCTTGTAACCCAAATTCGGACTAAAGGACTATGATTAAGATAGGTGATATATGCCCATTGTTCTTTTCGCCAGTTAAGGACAAATATGCAATCGATGTAGATTACATTCAGAGGTTTCATACAACTGATAAAATACTCCTGCAAATATTTGCGGATGACGGAGAAGTAGCTTCAGCCTCTCTTAACGATCTTATCAAAGGAACTTCTTCCAATATCCAATTCCAGACTTATGAGGTAAATGCATCTGTTATGATGTATTATGTCGTGTTTACTTCACTTCCGGATTCAGTCTATAGTATAACTTTTGAAAGGAAAGAATCTGAGCCATTTGAAGTATGTTCCGATTCCAATATCCTGGAAGAAACCGCACTGATTAGCTATTCACACAAAGATAATAATTCTGCTTTTGATAATATCTTCTGGATAGGAGATACTCAACAGGTATTCGAATGGAGAGTGGAAGCGGGGTTTAAGCCGGCAGGATATTCCGCAAAGATAGATAATGAACAATACCGCAATCAAAGACAAGAAATAGAAGAGTTATATGCTGTTCCCTATGATTCGTATGTACTTACAATAGGAAACTCGTGTGGTGTCCCGTATTGGTTCGGAAGGCATCTTAACCGGATATTGTGTGTGTCTATGTTTGATGTGAATGGAGAGAGATATGTAAGATCCGAGAATTCTATTCCAGAGATAAGTCAGGTTATGGAAGACAGCCAAATGTTTTTCGTGACTATTGCATTGGAACCACAGGAAAATTCTATTGCCGGTGTTGGCGGTGCTCCTGAGCAGGCGAGCAGCGCATCTATTGTCGGTTTTGTCGTAAATAACCCGAAGGAGGGGGAAATGTTGAAATATAAAGAAAGCGAAGCAGCATTCATAAATACTTCACGAATTTGACATGAAAAAGAATATAAGCAAAATACAATGGTTTGGTTCAGAAATTGAAAACGGGAAAGCAAAAGCTCCCGTCATTTCTCCTGATTCTATGTCGCATTTGGAAGGGCTTAATCAAGGAGAATTTTATATCTGTAATGCAGACGAAGATCCGGCTATATTTATACGTACCAACAGGGATAATGTAGTAGCATTTAAGCTTGCTGCGGATGTTGACATGGAGGCTTTGAAAAAGGTTTTTCTCCGGAAAGACCAAAACGACACCACCCCTTACAAACTGACCATCCGTGGTGGCATTGAAACCGGTTGGGACCAATCTCAGGCAGAGCCTACCGCTTCTCTCTCTGAGGATGGTATATTAAACGCTGCCGCAGCTATATTGAAAGAATACATCTCTTCTCCGAAGTTTATTCCGGGATTTACAGGAGAAGGTGCCAAACTTTATAAGGACGAAGCCGGTAACTGGACTTTGGAATGTGACATCGTTACCGTCCGCAAGATGATGAAGGTATTTGAACTGATCATTCAGAAAATACGTTCGGTTAACGGTGCCTTGGTGATCAGCCAGAGCAACAGTAAGGTTGTAGAGGTGACGGAAGATGGCGAGTATTACGTCCTCGACTTCGGTGACGATCAGCCAACATTTCAAGCGCATGACCTTGTAAGACACCAAGTATTTAGCGGAAACGAAGTAGAATACTATTGGGTAGAGATTGATCGTGCAGAAGGCTCTAAGGTTTGGATTCTGAAAAGTGAGTTTAACGGTGTGGTGCCTAAACAGGATGACGAATTGGTACAAATGGGCAACACTCAGAATGTGGCCCGACAGAGCTTGATTTATTTATCTGCCGAGGAAGGCAGCCCACAGAATGAAGGTTTGGGTGAATATTCGTCTTTGCCGGCTACTGTAGAGGATGAAACGCAGACTATTCATACTATATATTCCGGTACGGTAGATGGAAAGTATTTTAAGTCGGACTTGATAGTTGCGGCTGACTTTAGTACAGCCAGCCTTAATTTCTACAAGTCAGCTTTACTCACTTCTCCCGTATGGACGAAACTAAACGCTACACCTTATGAATTTACCCTATTGCAGGATTTGTTCTACTGGAATGGCGGGTATGTCTATGTAGCTGATATTTACTCGACCGGGACATTATCGGCAATAGGATATTCTTCCGACATCAACAACTTGTTTACCGGTTCCATGGCTGTAAGCGATTTGGATGCCGGTGTTAACTTCTACACCTATGAAAAGGGAAACATGGGTTTTGACGATGATCATTTCTACATCGGCTGGCGTGGAAGTAAAAGCAGCAGGGATTATATGGTCAAGTTTGCCATAGACAAGTCCGGAACTGTCACCCTGTATAAAGAGGATATGGTCTATACAAAGGCTATGCGTATCAGTGGAAATTATATGTTATCTTCAGACAGACTGTCTTTGGAAGTTAGGAATCTTAAGGATTCTCAGTTCTCCGTATATGACATAGATGATACCATGACTGATGCCATCTGCTACAAATCCGGTTGCTTCCTTGTGTTTACTTCAAAGAGCTACTATTCTATTGAAAATGGAAGTATAACGAAGAAGGAATATGATTTAGGAGGTAAGACAATAGGGACTGTCTCTAATAGTGCCTTAGTTAGCGGTGTGGTGTATGCTTACACTACTAAAGGCTATGTATTGACTTTTAAGGACGGTGCCCAGATAAGCACCCCGGAACTGTTTGCCGGTTCAGAGCAAAACGGAGAAGCCGGCCGGATTTTCAATGACGGTAAAAATGTGATTGTCGATATATCTACGCCTAACGCTTATTTTGCTTCAGTTGTCCAGCCTGTCGCAAATGGCCATCCTGTGATCGATATATTGGATGGGGTTAATTCAAAGACGTTTGAAGGGAAGTTGAAAACGAGAATAGGATATTTAGGAGGCATTACGGATACTGATTTTCCCGCAAGTTATCAACCTTCAGGATATGGTATATACTCTATCAACGCTTTCCTAAAAGGCATCTTCATCCTTCGCAACGGAAAGACCATCGAGCAGGAGTTTGAGTCAACCAACAAGGAAATAGACATCGCCAAAACCGATGCAAAAGCTGCTCAGGACAGATTGAATACTTGGGCAGATGATGGTGTTATATCCCCGACTGAAAAGACTGCGTTAAAACAGGAGATGGAGGCTTTGAAAGCGGAGAGAGATTCCATCCTTGCTAACGCGTCCCGGTATGGTATTGATACCGTTGCTTATCGGAATGCTTTCAACGATTACTATCATGTGCTTGAGACACATTCGGCAAGTGAGCCTGAAAATATACCGGTCAGCGCTTCATTCAAGACTCTTCAACAGGCTTATTATGATCAGCAGAGGGTAATTATAGACGCTATCAATTCTGCTTCATATTCTTATGTTGGGGAAAAGGTTAAGATTGAGACTGACACGATTATGGAGGCTTTGCCCGGACAGATTACGTTGGCTGTGAAGGGTGAGGTTAGTAAGGTGAAAGTTGCTGATGTCAATTTATTAAAGGGTGCCTATACAGAGAGAGCAAATCCATCATACAGATTTGGAGAATATGGGTATGATGTTCCAGCAGTTAATGGCAAGAAGTATACATTGACGCTATGTTATACAATTGGAGATAATATTAACGAGATTCAAATTTATTCTAACAATGGTTATAATTTCATTACTCGATTTACAACTAAAGGTGATAGAGTTGTAGAAAGTAAAGAAATTACAATGAATGGCTATACAGAAGGGTATGCAATGTCACTCTATCAACAACCGAACGGAACTTTCGGTTCAAAAGTGCATTGGGCTGTTCTTACTGATGGTAACATAGGAGTAACGCAGTGGATTCCTGCTGCAAGCGAGCGAGTTGCAGGTATTAAGAACTTATGCTCTTTTAAACGTATTGTTGATGCGGGATTTACATACGCAATGGAATACAAAGAGGACGGACACATAGGTATCAATTTAGGTGCTTTAAATGTAGAGTCTAGCGTTCCAGAAAAAGATATGTTCGGATTGGTTTATGACGATAGCAAACGCTATGTTTTGTTTATAGATGATGTTGATTACGGTTATGAAATTGATCCAAACACAAACACAATGTATATCAACGTTAAGTATAAAGATGGTACGTCAGAAGGTATACAATTAGTTGGCACAAAACCATCAAAAGAGTATATAATAACAAGCAAACCAGTTAAATGTATAGTAGGTACTTATTATGTTGCATATAATCCATTTGCAAGAATAGGACTTTATGAAACATATGAGTTAGTTTCGTGGAGCCCAGCCCCCGAAGATCTTAACTACATTGCCAAGACCTACACCGACTCAGAGATAAAAGTTACGAAAGGGTTAATTGAAAGCAAAGTCTCCCAAACCGACTTTGACGCTCTCGGACAGGTTGTATCCAATCAAGGTACTGAGATCTCTCAGACCAAGACGGATATTAACCTTGTATCAACGGTATCGGGCAATGCACGTTTGATTGCCCTTGCTATGAGTAAGGGGAAGATGTTGAATCGTGATCCGGAGTTTAGGAGCGGGATGAATGGCATTGGAATCTACAATAATAGTGGTAATGGTATGGTTGCAGTTGAAAGAGTGGCAGATATTAATTTGCCTAATCAATCCGGATATAAAATTAAAATTACGACGTCTGGGGCTGTAGAACCGGGTTTAGGTGGGTTTACTTTTAGCACTCAAACACGCGCCAATGCTGTATTTATAACTCGGTTTATTGCATGGGCTCCTGTTGGATATAGAATTGAGTGGGCTTCAAATCCAATAGAAAATGGTAGTTCATCAAAATGGCTTACTAACAATGTTGGTACCGGTGACTGGGAGGAATATGCGTTCTATGTCAAGTGCGGTTCAAGTGGTACATTCTCTAGTACTAATTATTTTTATTTAGCTGGAGGCAATGGGAACCTTCCTGTCACCTGGCATCTTGCCTTTGCTACGGTTTATGACGCCGGCTCTATTGATGACACTCCTACAAAGGATGAATTAAAAACAGGAATCACTATTAAGCCGGGTGCTATCAATATATTCGGGCAGGATATCAGTTTTGCAGGTAAAATTACTTTTTCATCTCTGGATAGTGGTTCCCAAAGCACTATAAATGCGGCTTCATCTAATGCTTCATCTGCTGTTTCTACAGCTAATTCCGCTGCTTCAACCGCTAATTCTGCCAAAAACACTGCGGACTCTGCCGCATCTTCTGCTGGAAGTGCTTTGGCTACAGCTAATTCTGCTAAAGGAGTAGCAGATTCCGCTGCATCCGCTGCTGCGACAGCTAAAAATATAGCGGACTCTGCTAAATCTGGATTAGATTCTCTGAAAAACGGACTTGGATCTCTGGCTTATAAAAATTTGGTAGAAAAAGCGGAATTAGGGACAACTATTATTTCCGGTGGATATATAAAATCCGAATTAATAGAAGTTGATGCAATTCTTGCAGGAAAGATCGGCGCTGCAAGTATTACTACTGGAAATCTTACAGTAACGAATGGCTCTTACCTTGGTGGTTGGCAGATCCAAAACAACGCCATATATTCCCGTAACATAGCAGACGCTAAGATACAGCTTGAAATCAACGGCTATCGCTTCTTGCGTATAAATCAGTATGGAGGTGCAGCTACAGTAGGAAGTTATCCGTTGATGGAGATTCGTAATGACAACCAAGACTGCCTCTCTCTGTCTACATACGGACAAGGAGGAAAGGCTTTGAGAATCATCGCAAACTCTGAGGGTGGACATGCAATACAGAGTCATGGATCTCATCTGTTTGGCCAACGTAATTCTGAGTCATGGAACGCTCCTGGTATTCTTTGCGGTGTTTATGTGTATGCTGGTGGTACTGGTAACCAATTTTGGGGAAATGGTTGTACAGTTGGTACAGTAAGTAATATATCAACCGGAAGGTACCGTATCTATCATAATTTAGGTCACACAAAATATTCGGCGATTATACAGGCCTCAGATGACAATGGATGGTGTTTTGGCATGGTAAAGAGTATTACTAGCACTTACCTTGAAGTGCATTTGGTCGATGCTAACCAAGGAGATAGAAACGTAAATTTCTACTTGTATTTAGTAGGTCGTAATGTCTGGTAAGTAAAGAGATAATTATTAAATCAAAATATATAGAGTATGAAAATAGATTTTAGAAAGATCGTGGTTAACGATATCGAAGGCAACGTCTTGATGAAAGAGGTTGAGAAGAGAGACTCTGAGGGCAACATTGTCGGGACGGAGAGAGTGATTGATTACAAAGATGTAAGCAAGGACTTAGGTAATGCTATTTACTTTAATGTGAGTGACATCAAAGATCAGGAGATCGGCAGAAAGTTATATCTTGAAGGTGAGATTGAAGTCGATGGTCCCACTGCTGCTCTGATTAAGAAATTTGCAGATCAGATTTTCTATGCTTATGTAAAGTTCCCTCTCTTCAAATTGCTGGATTCAGCTTTGAATCAAAACAAAGAATAAACTTATTATGAACTTAAAATTAAAATGTTATGAACGAAGAGATTAAAATTGTAGCTACTGGTACAACAGGAGTAAATAGCTTTGAAGGAACTTCTTTAAGTATTCCGACCGTGAAGTATTCGATCAGATATACTTCAATCAATGGTAACAAACAGTCGATATTTGTCGGTGTAACCGATAATGCAACAGAAACGGTACCGAACGCCGACGGAGATGGCACACACGAAGAGATCAGAGAGATGCAGTTGGGAGAGGTCCGATTTGACCCTGTTCCAACTCCGCAGATAACTACTATTAGTTTTATCTACACGAATGACTTTGAATGTTATATGTCTGATATCCGTAAGATCATTGACCAGATCACTAGTGATAAGTCATAGCATAAAAAAGCCCACCTCACCTTCACAGGCAAGATAGGCTCACGCATTTATCTAGTTTTAATTTAATTATGTAATCTGATTACAAATGTAGTATTATTATTTAAAAAGACAAATATGCAAGACAAATCAATACATCAATTCTCTTCTGGTCTGTTTGCTCCTGTAGCCGGAAGTTTCGTAATGGAAGCTATAGAGCACATGATCCCATGGTTGATCACTATGTTCTTTGTAATACTGTGTGATTTGGCCACGGGGTGCAGAAAGAGCTTGTTGATGGGTGAGCGCGTGAGGTTTAGTAGGGCTTGGCGGGCTACAATGGGTAAGATGGTTACCTATTTTAGCTTTGTAATCATGGTGGTGATGATAAACGAGGCCAGTGGTGGAAGATATAACATTGATATATTTGCTTGCTTATCTGTCTGCTTTATCGAAGGTTGCTCTATCATATCGAATATTCTTAAGCCCAAGGGCTATGATTTTAATCTGATAGTAGCTATTGGGTTATTTGCTAAAAAGGTATTCAAGATAGAGAAAGAAGATTTAAAAGAGGTGATAACTAAAAAGGAGGAGGACAAAGAATGAATGATATGAAAGTTCTAATTGACAATGGACATGGAGAGAATACACCGGGAAAGTGTTCTCCGGACGGAAGGTTGCGTGAGTGGGCTTATTCCAGAGAGATTGCGGATATGGTCGTTTTCGGGCTGAGAAAGCATGGTGTTGACGCGGAACGCATCGTAAAGGAGGATGTGGATGTTCCATTGTCTGAGCGATGCAAACGTGCTAATAATATTTATCGCGATTCTCAAAAGAACGCTATTCTGGTATCCATTCATTGCAATGCGGCCGGTAACGGGACAAGTTGGATGAATGCTCGGGGATGGGGTGTATATGTCAGTGATAATGCTTCTTTTAATAGCAAAACGTTAGCTTCTTCCCTGGCACAAGCAGCAATAAGTAAATGTGTGACAGTACGCAAACAGACTCCGAATGTGGACTATTGGGTGCAGAACTTGGCTATTTGCCGGGATACGAACTGCCCCGCTGTACTGACGGAGAACTTCTTCCAGGACAACAAGGAAGACGTGGAGTTCTTATTGTCGGCTGAGGGAAAGCGGACTGTGGCAAATATTCACATAGAAGGTATTATTAACTATTTAAATTCAAAGTAACATGGCTCTAACAGATTTAACTTTCAGCAAACAGGGTGAGGCTTATGTATGTGACCCTGTGCAACTTCAATCGGATGCAGGTCTTCATCTTGAATTTGCAAGTGAAGATAAGGAAAGAAATGGTGTCTCTCTGTTTCAGAGTATGACGAATGGGAATTATGTTCCTTTCGGATCATACAACTATGTGGGTAGCACAATAGATGTTGCTATTACAGGAGTGATCCCGGGCATGTATATCAAAGTGCAGTCTATCTCACAGCCTACTTTGGCTAAAATTCTTGTATCGGAATGAAAGTTTCAATCAATCAGGTAAAGATTAACCGCGTTGGCATTAACACGGCTCAGGTTAGGGGGATACGTTTGTCTTCTGCTGTTGCAGATCGTGGTCATAAGGTTGATTTTCCTTTCTCTGATTCCCTTATAGACTATTGGAATTTTGGAGGGAAATCCAATTTTGATAAGGATAGAACAACTGTAACAGGACTGTTAGGCAACGTACTAACAGCATATAACTTTGGATGGAATTTAATGTCAGGGTATGGAGGGTATAATGAAAATTACTTAAAGTACAAAAAGCCTGCTAATGTGTTCGTAACAGATGACCATAGTATTACTATAATGAATTTTGTTCCGGCCAATACTTTTGTCGCTTACCAATATGATACTGGTCATATAAAAGCTACTAAAGTAAGAGTAACTGGATTAACCGCGACGGATCAGCTTACTTATGAATATTCTCCTTCCGATGGAGGTAGTCGTGCAGTATTCCCAATTCCTGAAGATGGAGAATACGACTTACCTGAAAGTATTCAAAGTAGTTCTGGAACTGCGAGATATAATGTTGGTTTTGCAGTTAGAAATGCGTTGACTAAGAATGTAACAATTGAGCAAATTCCTCTATATGAAGGAGCGATTGTTACGGATGGTATTGACGATTATCTAAAGCTTGATAAGGTAGGGTATAAAGTAGGAATTGTTATTATTAAATATATTCCAATTTCAATACATGCAGGATGGAATACAGTATTTGATACCTATAACGATGTTTATGAAAATAAATGCTTGATGTTCTACAATGGATCTGTTGGCAATTGGGGTTCTACTATGAAGAGAAAAATTGTAAATGATTATTCTGTATTTGTTAGCGATACTCCTAAAAATGTAGATGTGCCTTTATATCTTGGAGCAAGGTATGAAAAAACAGTTAAAGATTATCTATCTATGGCTCTTTATAGTATTGCTATCTACGACAGAGCCCTATCTGATCAAGAAGTACAAGAAGTTATCAACTTCATCAATTACGGTACCACCAATCCGATATTTGCGCTGAACTTTGATAATTTCGCCTATAAAGCGGTTGATTATCCAGATTTTGCTACTGGCAAAGTTACAACAAATAAAATTGTTGTAGATAGCACAACTGAAACCTTTAATGGTGCTATTGCGGTAGCTATGAATCCTGAAGCAGATACCGGAGAGCCGATTGAAGTACCGTCTTACAAAATAAGAGTCACAGGACTTAATCAGTATAGCGTTGGTGAAGGTAATTGGGCAGTTGGATTAATGGGAATGATGATTGATTCAACTAAAGATCCTTGGACTTATCCTATATCTAAAGATGGAGTTTACGATATACCGGCAATTTCATTGAGTGATGGGATTTATAATTTAGGAATAATGGCTCAAATCGCAATCGACAAGCCTATTGAGATAGAAGTCCTCTACGATAAGAATGTCACAAAGAGCTTTCCGGAGAACAAACAAATATTCCCTTAAAATTAATAAGAAAGTTATGAAATACGTAATTGTAACAGTAGAATGGTGCCTGAATCACGGTGTTGTGGTCCCGGCACAAGCAAGAAGATCAGTTGACGGGTTGAAAGTTATCCTGCATGAAGATTATATTGATCCCGTCTTGAGAGAAGAAGATGCTATGACCTCGTACCGTCATGATTCCTCCGAGCTAAGGAGTATATTGAGCGGTCCTGAGTGGACGGTTCCACAAGAGGGGGTATTATGAAACGGTTGATATTTGTCATTTTGCTGGTGTCAGCAATGTGTTTCACCGGATGTAGAACTACTCAATACGTGCCGGTTGAAAACATTAAGACTGAGTATAAGACCCGTGACAGTATCCGTATTGACAGCGTGTACCGCCGTGACAGCATTTATGTAATAGACAGGGGTGATACAGTGTACACATACAAGGATCGGTATCTTTATAAGTATTTATATCTTAATCGCATTGATACTGTGATTAGGACGGACAGTATCCAGATACCTTATCCGGTTGAAAAGGCGTTGACCAGATGGCAGAAAGCAAAGATAGAACTTGGCGGATGGGCATTTGGCGTACTTATAATGTTAGCTATTGTGTTAATAATTAGATTACTCAAGAATTAACCGGCTAATATCTTCACAGACCTCACCGGTATGAAAAGTTTAAGTGTAACAATAACAAAAAAAGTATATAAGATGTTCAATAAAGGGAGGAAAAATATGGTATAAATAGAATCTAATTTGTACACCGGTAAAGTAGAAGGCCGGTTATCTTACAAACGTGCTCTTTTGGGGGAAGAGTTAAAAGAACCCCCGACACTGAAAGTTGACGCCAATCAAACTTTTAAACATACAAAAGCATGCATAGATAGTGCCAGGGGTATAATGTCCTTAACATTTCTATACATGCTTTTGTTCTTTCAATAACCGTAAGTTTGATTGGCAAGGGCAAAAGTACAACAAAAAATTAAATTACTATGTGTAAGTCAGAGATTTTTGCCGAGATTCTAAATATTGTTGGAAAAGAAACTGAAGTTTCTACTGAATTGATCCTTTCATCAAGTAAAGTTACTGAAGTTGTTGACGCCCGTTCTATTGTAGTATTCTTCCTCACTGAATACGGGCTATACCCTGAACAAATAGCGACTTTTCTTCACAAGACATCCGCTAGTATCCGTTACCTTATATCTACTTTCGAAAGCCGTAAACTGGCAAACAAAATGATTGCAATATATCTGCAAAATATTCGCAAATCCCTTGAAAATGAGCTCTGATTTACGCAGTTTCTATTATATACTTTTGTGATGCGGTTGATATTGACCGTGTTATAATTGTATATTAATATGAGTGAAACAAAGACTTACGTTTTCCCGGAGTCAGGCGGGAACGGTGGTGGTAGTGGAATGATGGCTATGCTTGCTCCACTATTGCAACAGAAAGGTATTGATCCGAACTTGTTGGTTGCTATGCAAGGAAAGAACAACAGCGGATTTGGCGGAGATGGATCATGGTTCATGTGGATAATCTTCCTGTTCTTCCTGTTCCCATTGTTTGGACGCAATGGCTGGGGAAATAATGGAGATGGCGGAAACGGTGGCGGATTTGCTGGAGCCGGTATCCCTAACTTAATTAACAACGATGCAGGAAGGGAGTTACTTATGAGTGCAATTCAGGGGAACGGACAGGCAATCAACAATCTGGCTACTAATTTAAACTGTTCAATCGGTCAGGTTCAGAATGCTATCAATGGAGTGATGTCACAGGTGCAACAGGTAGGAAATCAGGTTGGTCAAAGCTCAATGCAGATTATCAATGCTATCCAGCAAGGTAACTGTCAGATCGCTCAACAGATTGCTTCATGCTGTTGCGAAAACCGTCTGGCGATCTGTCAGCAAACGAACACATTGCAAAATGCCATTAACGGTGTTGCGACTGGTCAGGAAAGAGGCTTTGCTTCTGTTGCATATGAAACTCAACGTCAGACTTGTGATCTGCAAAATTCCATCAAGGATAGCACACAACAGATTCTTGCCGGTCAGCGTGCGGCTGAAATGCGCGAAATGCAGAACAAGATTGATAAACTTCGTGAGGAGAATAGCACATTTAAGAGTTCTGCTATGACCTCTCAGATCGTCGGACAGGCAACGGCTCCTCTTGGTGCAGCTTTAAATGATTTGAGTGCTCGTCTTGCAAAAATCGAGTGTAACCAGCCGGAAGTAGCAAAGGTGCCTTATAGTCCGGTTGTTGGAATTCCTTCTTGCGTTGCAGCTCAGTATGGTCTTTACAATGGTATTGGAGCATGGGGCAATTTTAATGGTTGGGGATAAAAGGAAGGAGGCATTATATGGCATTCATTAGTCCTTTTATCATGGCAAATAAGAATGGAATTCCAAGACTGGAAAGTACAGGTGTTACCGTAGGTACTACCAACGTACGTTTCTCTTTCCGGAATCATCCGTTCCTTTCTGCTCCATTTAGCGGATTGATTCTGTTCCGTTTGGCACAGCCGATCCCTTCCGGTACTACCGGTACATTACCGGTAGTTTTTGATACCAACGGTGCTACTCAGGCACTGACTACGATCGCCGGTGCAGATGTTACTGCTTCGGATATTACCGGTACCGGAATTTATCTGTGCTACTACGAATCAGGTAGCAACACATTGCAAATTCTTACCGGGGTAGTTTAAAACAATGGGCGGGAGTAATCCCGCTCCTTAAAGAGTTTATTGATTATGCCTTTTCAGAATCTAAGAGTAAATAGTGAGTTTTTCATTTTGCATAGGGATGGTACTCCATATATAGAGGTCGGCTCTGTTTCCGGAGTATCTAATCCTGTTCCTGAGTTTATGCAGCAACCCCTTCCTTATGGACAACCTCCTAAGATGGTGGTTGATATAACTATCAAGGTAGGTGAACAGACTGTTACCTTTCAAAAAATACCTGCCATGTCTGATATTGCTGATGCAAATTTTCCAGGTGGAGGTAATATGGTAATATCCGGTTCAAGAGAATCTATGAATGCGGAAGTGGCGGCTATGCGAAATCGTTCTTCTGAGATATTAGGAAGTGTCGAGCATCATAAGTCTGTGATGGAATCATGTGATAAAATGCTCCAGGTACTTAATCCCGAATTTGCAGAAAGACAGAAGCAGGAAGCGGAGAACAAAGCGCTTCGGCAAGAACTTAGCGAATTGAAAGCTATGATGGCTGATTTCTTTAAGTCCTCTGAGAAGGCTGCAAGTAGTAACAATTCTAAAAAACAATAAGTATGATGATGATTGAAATTTCCGAAAGCAAGGTCGAGAAAATGTCCGACTACGCTGAAAAGATGCTTCGCTACGGTGGTAAGCTCATGCAATGCATAGAAGAGCTTTCCGAGGGTGAGGGCATGGGTGAACGCTGGGATGAAGATCGTAGATATGATGACGATCGCTATTTTGACGAAGAAACCATGGGTGAACGCGGTGGTTATGGCCGAGGTGGTAATTCTAATCGTGGTGGTATGGGTGAAAGACGTGGTGTACGGGGTACCGGACGCTATTCACGCTATCGCTAATGTTTAATTAGGGAGTAGTTTATCTGCTCCCTATAACCTTATTAAGTCATGAAAAGAGAACCTCTGGATATAAGAGATAGAAGACCGGAAGAAATGGAAGTATATCTTTCGCATTTTGGATGGCATTTCAACAAGAAAATGTGTGAATTTGCTGTTTCTTTAATGGAATGGAAGGGTCAGAACGGAGAAAAAGAAAAACTGCCTGCGATGTCTAAGGACGAGGTGGACGCACTGTTAACTAAATACGGTGTAACTCTTAAAAATAAGATCGGTTATGACTACGTATATGTAGCTAATATGTGCAAAGCCGATTTTCTTAAATCATCTGTTCCGAACGAACAGTATCAAGCATTGTATGTAAAAGACACGATTGATGATCCTGACGCACCTGATGGAACAACGATGCGAAGATGGTATGTTACAATGATTGCGGCTGGAATACCTATAGAGTGGGACGAAATGCTTTGATAAATGATAAGGCAACGGTTTATACTATCCAAATATGACTGGAACTGCATGGTGTATTACGCAGTAGATACGTATTACACGGAAGAAATATTGGATTATATGCACTCTATCGGCTGCGACGGTAATATGCTCCGTACTGCGTACGATAACATAAACTCCGGCAACCTGAATACCGGAGTTACTTACTCTAATTTCGGCACCCGGGAAACAGTAATGGTTATTGCCCTTACTTCGTCCCCAAAGGAGTTTGCTAAATCATGGAGGCACGAATGTGGACACATGGCTACCCATATATGTCAGGCCATCGGCATAGATCCGTACGGTGAAGAAATACAGTATATCGGTGATGATATTGTTGAAAAGACGTGGGAATATGCAAAGTCATTATTATGTGAGTGTGATTGCTGTAAAAACAAGGTCAAACATTTAATACGTTAATTCATGAAAAATAAAGAAATTAAGAAAGCATTGAAGAGCGATACTCCTATTAATAGTATGTATGCTCTTATTCCGGGTGGCAGGATGGGCGCTTTCAAAAAGTTTGCTGCCCGTTTTGGTTTTACTGAAGAACGGATAAAATCAGTTCTTGACAATGAAAAACGATAAGCTGGACATATTGTTGGAACAAGTCGATGATCGGTACCATTCCGATTTTTGTAGACTTCTGTTGGTTATGTTATGGAACGTTTAGAAGAAATCTTTGACCGTATTATATCTACATTGATCGATATCGTCGATTCTGACATTCCGTATTGCGCTTTCTGTGCGATATTGGCGAGGGTGTATTGGATGTTGTGAAAATGTTCTATTTTTCATGTGGTAAAATTATAATCCCCGTAATTTTTCTGACTAATTACTTGATTTTAGTTCTGTTTTTCATCTTATGAGATAAAATAGGCCTTTTTGATTATTCTCAATGTATATTTGACATTTCTGAAATTATTTATATTTTTGTAATGGCGATACAGTTTGAGGAAACGCATGAAAATATTAAGTATTTCCATAGAGTTGGGAATATGTAAACAGTGCCGAAAGATCCTCAAGCGTTCGGTACTGTTTTTTTATATTCCCATGTGTGAAGGGGCACATTACGAAAATTGTATGAATGATATTCAGATTTTCAAAAATGAGCAATTTGGCGAAGTCCGAATTGTAATGAACGAAAGTAATGATCCTTTGTTTTGTGCAAAGGATGTAGCGACTGCATTGGGCTATTCTGATACAGCTGATGCAATACAAAGGCATTGCAAATCAGGCAAAAAGGTGTTTTACCCACATGGCAATGGAATTGGTGGTACTAATATGGTATATATTCCAGAAAAGGATGTATATCGGCTTATAATGAGAAGTAACCTCCCTAATGCTGAACAGTTTCAAGACTGGGTGTGTGATGAGGTATTACCTTCAATACGTAAGCATGGTATCTTTGCGACCTCTGACTTTATAGAAGAGGCCCTAAATAATCCTGATGCCATGATAGCGGCTCTCACGAAATTGAAACAAGAACGGTCAGCACGCATTGAAGCAGAGAAGCAGGTAGCTGTTCTTACTCATGTAAATAAAACCTATACATGTACGGAAGTTGCCAAAGAATTGGGACTTAAATCGGCAATTGAACTTAATAACCGTTTAAAGGAACTTGGTGTGCAATACAAAGTTAATCAGACGTGGGTGCCATATACTAAATACGCTACTCTTGGCTGGTTTGATATAAAGCAAGAGGTTGCTGACAATGGCCATATTATCTACCATAGAAAGATTACCGGAATAGGGAGACAAGGTATCATCAATCTTATTAATCCTTAGTTCTTCAAAATATTGACAGCTGTTGACACACTGTTTCAACATATTGTTTTTTCTTTGTTCGTAAGTCTTTGTATAATAGAGTGTTATTGTTAATTATCTTACTCCCAAACAAGGAGAAGGCAGCAGCACTTCGAATGTGCAGCAGAGCTTGTCGGCAAATATGAAAGTGAAAGTGAAGATGCGTCAGGCAGATATGCCTGCGGGGTTGTCTAATCTGTTACATCTGACGGCGAGCAATATGCAAGTAGAAGAAACTGAAGCTGAAGAAATAACGGAAGGAGGAAATAAATGAATAATGTAGCCGAACATGCCCGTGAACAGAAAGCCGGGATGAAGTGCCCGCAATGCGGAGCATTTATTGAGACATCGATCTTTGAATTATTGACATCCAATGCCTTGCAGTGTCCATCCTGTCACTTGCGTTTGAACATAGACCGCATGAAGTCGAAAGCAGCTTTTGACGCATTGCGGAAAGTTCAGAATGCGCAGGAGAATTTGGAGAGAAAAAGTAAGTTCAACGGTTAAACGGACGAGGCATGAAATTGACTTTTTTCAAGCGGATGGGGGAGAAGATCCGCCATCCGTTCCGAAAGGAAATTCCGAAAACAATTCTCGTTGTAGAAACTGCCCCTCAGCCGATAGCGGATAATACAACCGAAGCAACGGCAGAAGAATCTTCCGTCATAAGATCGGCAGATCAATGTGGGGAACAGGCACGTTATTTTTTACTAAGAAATAACAAGCCGGTTGGTAAACCTTTCAGTTATTATCATCCCGAGATACGGATCGTTCATGTCGGTAGTTTTGTAAATGCCTTTTTATTTTTCTTGCGTATGTGCGATCAGCGTCTGTTGACCTATCGCCAGACCGGAGAATATCTGCATTGTACAGCCGTTTTTCCGGATGAAAGCGGTAATTTGTATTTCACGAATAAAGTGACTTGCCGTAACAAGGAAAATACTGTTGCGGTCCTGAAAATTGATTATGTTGGCCTTAAGCCAAAAATCACTGAAATTAGATTTGAATTAAATATTAAAAAATGAAAGAGTATGAATCCTATATTGAATAAAATGGGCGCAAATGCCAATGAACAGAAAAAACTTTTGATGGAGTGTGTGTCAATGCTTGAAAAGTATGTGAACAGATTTCCGGCAGAAAAGGGATGTGCTTCATTCTCCGGAGAAGATATGAAGCTGTGGAAGGAAGTTTATTTTCCGAAACTTGTTCAGACGGATATTTTGTTGGACGGTAAATTTTTCTGTGGCACGTCGTCCGGTAATAGTGGTATTGGTACAGACGGTTGTTTTACCGGTTATGAATTTTTCCAGTTTATTTATCGTGCCTACAAGGCGCTTTATGAACTGGAAAAGGCTTCACAAATGAGATGATAAATAAAAAATAATTGTAATATGAAGACTATTAAATTAGGTTATGAAGGTGAAGAAGCTCTCTTGCTGTGTCGGGAGTTGAAACGCAATGGTTATTCAGTAAAGGAAAACCGGACTTTTACACAAGAAATGAAAGAGGCAGTTATTGATTTTCAACAGAAAAACAAGTTGGATGCTGATGGAATCGTGGGATATCGCACTTGGGAAGTTCTGTTCTTTACAGGGCATCCCATTACCGAACGTTTGACTGAAGAAGATTTTATTCTTGTGGCCCGGTTGCTCGATGTGGAAGTGGCTGCTTTAAAAGCGGTACAGCAAGTAGAAACAGGAGGGAGAGGAGGATTTTTTGCTCCCGGTAAGCCCGCCATCCTTTTCGAAGGTCATATTTTCTGGAATCAATTGAAAAAGCGGAATATCAATCCTGAATCGCATGTGAAGGGGAATGAAAACATTCTCTATCCCAAATGGGAGAAGGGACATTATAAAGGCGGTATGGGTGAATACGATCGTTTGGAACAAGCCCGTAAGATCAATCATGAAGCAGCGGATGCTTCTGCCAGCTGGGGGATGTTCCAGATTATGGGTTTCAACTATGCAGCCTGTGGAGAGAAGAGTGTCGACAGCTTTGTAAAAGCTATGTGTATGAGTGAATGTCGACAATTGGTGCTGTCCGCCCGCTTTATCAAACAATCCGGAATGCTTTCCGCTTTGCAAGCCAAAGACTGGGCAGAGTTTGCCAAACGTTATAATGGTCCTGCTTATGAGCAGAATCAATATGATAAAAAATTAGCAGCGGCTTACCAGAAATTTTCGTAGGACAATTATAACCTTTGAACTATCTCAATAAAATTTGAATTAAAAGAGAACTGTGGATTAAAAAAGAGTGGTGAACAAACTGTGAAGCTTGTTCACCACTCGCTATTATCATCTTACTTCTCAGAGAAGTATTTTAAGAACTGGGTACGTTCAAACATGTTGATGCCTTCCACATCTTTAGCGTTCAGCTTACCTTTGAATTGAGAGATGTGCTTAAATCCTTTCCGCTCCATCCATGCGCTAAGGAAGCGGTTCATTTCTCCTACAAACAGATTGGTGTTCTGGTAGATGGCACTACATATTTCGATGGCCGATGCTCCTGCTAAAATAGCTTTTACAATTCCGTCCGGTTTATGAATTCCTCCTGAAGCGGCATAATCAATTTTAGATACCAGTGAAGAAGAGATACCTATCCAACGCAGGGTTGTCGAAAGGTCGGATGCGTTGCTGAACACGTCTCCTGAAGTATGCTCCATCTTCTCTACGTCAATATCCGGTTGGTAGAAACGGTTGAAAAGGACAACAGCTGCTGCACCGTTGGCATAAAGTTGATCGATCAAGGCTACCGGATTGGTAAAGTTACTGCCCAATTTCATAATAACCGGGATGCGAATTGTTTTCTTGATGTGGCTCAGAATATCGATGTGACGTTGTTCAAATGAGCCGTATTTATATTGGATGTCCGATTGTAGAGCAAGAATATTTATTTCCAGTGCGTCTGCACCGGCTTCTTCTATTTGCTTTGCAAAGTCTACCCATTCAGCGTCGGTATAGCAGTTTATACTTGCAATAACAGGAATGGTGCATATCTTCTTGCTTTCTTTAATCAGTTCCAGATATTCTGCCAATTTATGATTACGGATATATTCAGCCAGATAATCACTTCCTTCCGGATAGTATGATGGATTCCTCAGACGGTCAGCTTCCATCATAATTTGTTCTTCAAATAGTGATTTCAGGACAATGGCTCCTGCACCGGCAGCTTCCAGCTTTGCGTTTTTAGCGGCACTGTTAGTAAGTCCCGAACTACTGATAATTACAGGATTTTTCAAAGTCAATCCCGCAAAAGTTGTTTTTAAGTCGGCCATGGTAATTATTGTTAATGGTTTTTTCAATGAATCTGTTACTTCATTGATTCAATTATTAATAAACTCTTTCCCCGAAGATTTTACTTCCTACTCTTACCAATGTACTGCCCTCTTTAATGGCCAGATGATAGTCATGGGACATTCCCATTGAAAGTTCGCAAAAAGTCGGTTCGTTGGCAAAATATTGTTTTTTCACCTCATGGAAAAAACAATTTAAAGAACGGAATTCCCGTTCGATTTGTTCTTTCGAATCTGTGTTGGTAGCCATTCCCATCAGTCCGCATATCTGTATGTTTGCCAATGCTTTCCATTCGGCGGCATTCAACATCTCTTTGCATTCGTCAAAACTGAAACCAAACTTGGTTTCTTCTTGAGCGATGTGTATTTGCAGTAAACAGCGAATAACTCTTTCTGCCTTTATGGCTTGTTTGTTCACTTCTGCCAGCAGTTTGTAAGAGTCGATTCCGTGTATCATGGACACATAAGGCGCCATATACTTGATCTTGTTTGTCTGCAAGTGCCCGATAAAATGCCACTCAATGTCTTTGGGCAGGCTTTCATACTTGCCTGTCATCTCCTGCACTTTGCTTTCTCCGAAAATTCTCTGTCCCGCGCGATAGGCTTCTTCAATGGCTTCGTTCGGATGGAATTTCGAGACTGCAACCAGTCGAACGCCGGATGGCAATTCGGCCAGGACCTGCTTTAAGTTATCAGTAACATTCATTTTTATACTGTTTTGAGTTCATTTCACCACAGATTACACGGATTTTCACAGATTGATAATTTTTTATTTCATTGAAAATTAGATTAAAACATCTGTGTTAATCTGTGTCAATCTGTGGTGAACTTAGTTCATTTCCTTATATAATATTATACTTCCGGTTTATCATTAGGCTCAGAACTATATGGATATACATCCATGATTGCTGTTTCAGCAACAGAACCTATCTGATAATCAGCCATTGTACCTTTCATGCCTTCGTCCAGCTTTTTTACAGCATCGCGCAGGTCGGCTGCCTGTACCAAAACTTGTGTCGACGTTTTTTTCTCAGCACCACTTTTTTCGTCTAGTGTGATAAAAATCAGTTTACACTTAAACCAGCGGTCAGCAGCTTCTTCTTCGCTGGGGAAAAGTTCACTATAGTTGGCTCGTTTGATATCCGATACGGTAAATTCTCCTGTAATGAACGGAGTCATCTCCTCAATAATGCGTGCTTCTGCTTCTGTAAAGCTGAGTGCATCCACGAGATAAGGTTCAGTAACTTTCTTGTTCATTCCGTTTTCCATCAATTTCTCGTAACGGATCTTACACTCAAACCAAGTATGCATTGACATATTCTCTTTTGATTTTTAAGTAGTTAATATATGATTTTCTATATAGATCTGCCTATATGCTAATCTATTCTACTACAAAGATAGTTCAAAATCTCTCTTTATGCTGTGATAAAGATAAGAATTTATTGCCAGTTTATTGTAATTTATCACCTCACAGCCCGGAATAGGGGCTTATTGAGGGATTTTTAGTTGATGAATTCGTAAGTTGGCGTTGGGTATACAATTTCTACAACATATCAAGTATGTGGGATTTAGTGCCTCATTGGAGAAAAGATCCAGACACCTGTAAGATCAAAACCATTTCTTGCATATATGCGCGGAATAAATAATGGATAAAATGAATAAAGTGGTTTACGTATATCTCGTCTTTGAGAAAAAAGACTATTTTTTCGGCAGCATCGCCGCCATTTATGACCACCTGAGCGCGGAACAGGTCGGAGCCGGCTACCATACGCTCTGGAATGTCCGGTGGAAAGAGACGTCGGTCATACTACGTCCAGGGCTATTATAAAGGTCAGAAGGCTTCTGCGTGCCTGTAGTGGCAGGAAGTGACCTTATGTCGGGGTAGCCGTAATTTATGGCAATAGTGATTGCTTGAGGAGTGGTCCGCAAGTGGAGGGTAAATTGAGGCAATATTACCTTGATTTTAATAAAAAGCCTGTTTCCCGGTAATATTCAGCGGTAAATTTGTCTGTTTCCGGATAAATTACACACCTGTTTCCGTGGTGCGTTTCATTAGGAACTGCAGGGTTTCCGGATTTAGAGAAATGGTATCATTTGATGGCGAGAGACCGGAAAGAGAAGAGGCGTTAGAAGCAAGCAAGAAGGAACTGATTATACAAAAATAGCCTATACGGTTTATATAGACTATTCTTTTTATATCCGGGTTACCACAAAGCGACTTTTCCTAAATTGCCAATTTCAAGTTTAGCGCTTATTCCCATAGCCTTGAAAACTCTGGAAATAGTAGAAAAAGTCAGGTTCTTCCCATTCTCGATCCGGGAGATCTGTGCTCTTTGTACCCCGATCAAGTTGCCTAATTCCTCTTGGGTCAGATTCTTTGATTGCCGGGCTTGTTTGATCGCTTCGCCAATCAGAAACGAATGCAAGTCCGCTTCAAACTTATCTCTCTTGGGAGTGTCTTTTTCTCCTATGTGCCTATCTAATATTTCTTCTTCTGTATAAAACTTCATTGTTTCCATACGCTTTATTTTTTTGAGTTAAAATATGCTTTTCTGATCTCTTCGGCTTTGGCTGTTTCTTTGGGCGGTGTCTTTTGAGTCTTCTTGATAAATCCATGCGTGGCAATCACCAACGTGTCTGCGCCGTTATCTTTGTCCCAAAAGGCCAGCAGCCTGTATTTTACTTTTTTATAGAATGTCCTGAACTCCCAAATGTCCGTATCATCTAATTTTTTAAAGAGTTCGGGGTCAATCACAAACTTCGCTTTGGCAATGTTGTAGATGATCTTGTCTTTGATCTTTGAGGGTAAGTGATTCAGAAAATCGTCTGCCTCCTTTGAATATACAACCTTGAATTTAGCTTTTACTTCCATTACTTTTATTTTGATGCAAATATAAGCAAATGGTTCCATATAAAGAAACATTTTTCCAAAGAAATAAAATAAATTAATAAAAGACAGCTTCCCGGTATGGGGCTTTTTGTGTACCGTTTCTTAATTGGATAATAATAAACAAGGCATTCAGGAGTAAAAAATGTTCCCGTTGTTCAAAAGAAGAAGAACGAGTGGAGTATCGGTGGAATAAATGGAAGAAAACCATTACATTTTAATCATTGTGTCGTGATGTCGTGTTGTTTGTCGCTACAGAAAATGATATCCAAAAGTTCGGTTGCAAGTTTAAAATCTGGACATTTTATGATACTATCTTCTTCTGTCGGATAACCAAGGAGATTAATGCTACCATACCAAACTATAGATTTATCAATGACACATGAACATAATGACAAATTGGGTACAACCCTTACGAATAATCCTTGTTTTTTTAGATACTCTGTTTGTTCGTTTGAAGCGGATGTAATAATCGCTACTTCAATGCCGTTTGTTTGAAGCTCTTTTAGAATTTTGACAAATGCGTTTCGTTCTGTGTGATAGAGTTTTGGAGAAGATACTACAACGGATTGTTTTGAACTTTTCAATGCTTTTGTAAATGACTGACGGAATGTGCTTCCATTGAAAATCTGTCCTTCATATGAAGATGATTGTAAACTATCGATATTGTCAAATAAGGTAAGGTTGTCTTTGGACAATACACTATAACCAATAGCAGCATATCCCTTGAGCCGTTTTCGGTACATGTTTTCACAAACAGGTTCGTGTATATCAACATAATCATAGACACGCACATCTGTTTTACCTTCTCTCTCCCGATGTAAGCGACCAGCATATTGGGCAACCAGCCCTTTCCATGATATAGGAAGAGCAAGAAATAGCGTATCCAATCGTGGATAATCAAATCCTTCGCCAATGTATTTTCCTGTAGCCACTATCACAAGAGGGGCATCTTGCGGTATGTCATACAGTCTTTGAAAGGCTTCTCGCTTGTTCCTGGTTGACCCTTCTCCTGTCAGTTGGATTACATTGGCGATATGTGGTTCCAGCATCTCGGCAAGCAATTTCACATGAGATGTTCTGTTTGTCAATATAATAGGAGTGCGACTTTCCGCTACATTATGCAGCACGTCTTCTACAATAAGTGTGTTTCGGATTTCAGACTCAGAAAGCGATTGCGATAATGCCGTAAACGACTGTTTGTCATCAGTTATTGGACGATAAGATGTGAATCTGGGCACAAGATAACGCCGAAACGATTGTTTTTCTATTTGCGCTTTAGCATCAGACGAGTATCGAATAGGTCCGCATTGCATAAAGATGATGGGTTGCAAACCATCCTTACGGATTGGCGTAGCCGTAAGCCCGTAAACAAAATGCGATGTGATGTTTTTAAGTACATTTTCGAATGTTACGGAAGACACGTGATGACATTCATCCACAATGACCATTCCGTATTCTTGAACGAAAGGCTTGACTTCACCATTTTCTAAGCATGATTGCATAAGTGCAATATCGATAACTCCATGTAGTGTGTTTGAGGTTGAATCTAAACAGCCGATGGGCGAGAAAACATTCTTTCTACCACGCTTCTTGGGAATATCTGGTTCTGTGAAATCAATGTCAAGAAATTCGGAAAGGCGTTCGTGCCATTGCAAAAGCAATGCTTTTGAGTGAATCAGTATGAGCGTGTTTACCTTTTTTCGGGCAATCAATGCTGCTGCCGTTACGGTTTTTCCAAAAGCGGTTGTTGCTGATAATACCCCATTGGTGTGAGCCATGAGGGTATTGATGGCATTTAATTGCTCTTCACGTTCCTTGCCTTTAAATGCTACGGCAATATGTTTGCCTTGATTAGTTCTATCTACTATTTCATAAGTGACACCAAGAGATGATAGCATTGCTGTTATTGCGTCTTCGCAACCACGAGGCATTACAATATATTCATCTGTGAAATCGGCACGACAAATAATGCGAGGAACATTGTAAGTGGAGATTCGCATAGCCTGTTTACTGTAGAACTCAGGATTCTTGAATGCTGCGATACGTTTAAGATGATTGACTATCGTATCGGAAATGGAGTTCAGTGGAATGTATATCTTATCCGATTTGTTAATTTTCAGCCTCCCATCGAAATCATTCCGTGTAATATTCTGAATAACAGGGGACTCCCACGGTTTTGTCTCTGAAGATGTTGCCAATGCTCCAAAATCTTCCTGCCGGTATTGAGCCAGTAATCCATCCACAACACTTTCATCTATCTTCTTTATACCGTATAAATAAGCCCATTGGTCTTTGAAAGGTAGAAATTCTTCATCTACAAAAACACTGTTGCCTGCTTTTCTTGCTCTGCCTTGCAATGGCAAGGCTATCAGATTTCCGAAACCACCTTCTGGTAGCCTGTCTTGATTGGGGAAAAAGCGGTCGTATGAATCAAATGTAATACGCCCGTTTAGTTTCATGGCTTTTGTCAGGATGGTGTTGCCTAATTTCCTTGCTTTGTAGGAAGGTATAGGCTCTTTAAAGAAAGTCCATATGTGCGCCCCGTTACCGGAGCGTGAGCGTTCTATGCTGTATGGAATTTCCCAGTCCCTGCAAACTGCAATGAAAGCCAATACATCCTCTTTGTATCCGTGAGTGCAATTCTTGTCGTCAAAATCGGCACATAGAAAAGAGCATTTATTGTCGAGGGTAATAGCGTATAGTCCAATTACGTCACATCCATTTTCATCTTTTCCCTCCAAATGGCGATAGATGTTTTGGTTTGTCAAAGGAGCAAAGTTTCGGTTCGGGCATTCTGTGCACTTGTTTCGTTTTTTGTCACAGGCACCTCTGTACCATTCGTTGATACAGACCGGTTGATAGCCACCTTTTTCAGTGGTCTTGCTAAACCATCTTCGTGCAAAGACATCTTCACGACCTTTGAAGAAACTGCGAAACAAGGCAACTTTTTCGTCAAGAGAGAGCTTGATGGGAGGAAATGTGATGGAAGAGAATGCCGACCCGTTCGTAATATTCCTGGCAGGATATATAATGCCGTGTTGTAGAAGAATTGATTTCAACTCTTCGTTTTCATCCAATAGGGTATTATACCTCTTAATTAGAGCATCGTATTTCTCCTGAAGATTTTCCATCTCATTTTGCAGCTAATAATTCGTAAAACAGTGCTATTCCAAAATTTAAGAAGGTCCCTGCAAGAACATATTCGGTTTTAGCGGTATCCTTAGAAACAACCAACTATTCATAATTTTCAAAATTTATCTTGAAGCAAGTGGCATAGTTTCTTTGTTTCAGTTCAATGGTTTTAGATGCTGATAATGAAGTGGAAGACACTATATCTGCAGAAATGGTTGCATACATATTTTTTGCTTTTTGTTTCAAGTGCAAAAATAATAATTTTATCTGTCGCTGTCAAGAACAATAGCCTATAAAAGCTATAATGTTAATTTATAGATGATTTAGGCTATATGCACTATATAGGCTATGCAGTGATTCTGTGTTATTATATGTGAAAATGATAGTTAAGACTAAAAATGGTTGCTTTTAATTCTGTATTCCATACACTTGTAAAGTAATACTTAATGGTGTTAAATATTATGGGGTGCGTAGGGACAAATCGAAGTTTCATGTTCTTAATTATAATATATGGTTACTTGTTTATTTATTGTATGAAAGTAAGGAAATGCAATACATGATTGATTATTCTTAATTAATGGCAAAGTGTTGATGAGATTCATTTTATTTATCATATTTTCTTTATGTTTGCCTTTGGTCATGCAAGGACAAGAACAAAATGTGTGGACACAAAATGACTCTTTGAAGTTAAAGAAAATATTAGTAGGACAAGCTGAAATCCGAATTAACCGGGAGGCATTAAGAGAACTCGACAGAGCTTTTTCTTCTCCACGACGCTTATTTAAATCTCAATCTCGTTCTGCCATTTTACTAATCAAAGATTTCCTATTGTACAGACCTAACGTCTTTACAGGTAAATACCATATATCCACTTTTAAAGTTAATGAGTTGAATATCCGGCAAGATTCGCTCTTCATGAATGTCCACATGTTGGGCAATAAACAGTTATTTGTAAAATCCCAGTTGGATATAGGGGATCCCCGAGTATTGATAAAGAGGAAAACTGATATACAGTTTAAGTTTACAGACCATTTGGCGTATCGTGTTTATGGTGGCTATACTATTGATAAGAACCGAACAATAATATTGCCAACTACAGCTACTCCATATTATGTGGGTACAGGCTTTTCTTATAGTCTCAATAAGAAATTACAGTTAAAAACAGGGATAGAGTATCAGTACAATGTTATTTATAAGCGTTGGGAATGGGTTTGGAATTCCGGTATCCGTTTTAACTTTTAATGATTTCAGGCTAGATTCTCTACTTGTGTTGAACTATGGAATAAACCTTTATATGCTTTACTATATAAATTGGAAGATTTCGTTAAAATAGAGTGGTCTCTCTGATACAAGAAAGTATTTTTATAAATACAGTTTGTTATCCTTATAATTAACATTGTTAACTCCCTTTCTCAGCCATTTTTATTCTTGTGTGCAAATAACAAGCCTTTTGCATTTAAAACACTTGTTATTTGCATCCAAAGAATAAACTTTAACTCTGTGTTAAAACAAAGCTTTTACTGACAGATGTTTTGAATTTTGAATAGTTTGTATTTCAGCTTGTTAAGTCTGATCTTTACTTCTTAGGCTTACTGAAGATCTCTGTAGACTAAAACCGATATACTTGCTTTTTTGTCAACTATGAAAAGAGGGGCTGTACTGTTCCCTTTCTTTCATAATCTGGCAGTCTGAGAATGGCATTTACTTCGTTCACCTCGTTAATGCCTAATCTTTTCAGGATATCTGCCAGACCCGGATAATTGTGGGCCATTGTATTAAAGGCGTATCCTGGTATCGGTAGAGGAACAGAATCCTCTTTCCCCTCGGGGGAGGGGAATTGCAGTTACGGATGCTCCGTTCTATGGGAATGGTACGAGTGAACGTTTATTTAATATCGGTCTGTGTCTGCCTTCGGGACCTACATTGACAGATGAGGATATCAGGAGAGTGGTGGATACGATCAGGAAGATGTAGTGAAACTATAATATTCATTACAAAGAGAATCGGCTGGAATGTTCTAAATGTTTCAGCAGATTTTTTGTATTCAGTTTACCGTTCCGGTTGTTTGCTCGTATAACTTTTATTTGTGGTGCGTTGCTTTTGGATATATTTTTTTTACCTTTGTGGAAAATAAATAAAAGAATATACTTATGGAAAAATTGCATATCCGGAAGATTGCTTCATTGGGGTTGATGCTTTGCTTTTTTACGGGGGTAGGAGCACAGACACCTGTCAAAGTGGAAAAAAGGAAAGAGCATAAATCGAATACTGTAATACCTGTTGTCAAGGGAAATGTGACAGATACCTTGTCACTTGTATCATTTAACGATTTTCATGGAGCCTTTGCCTGCGATAAGGGTGTTCCCGGAGCCGGCCAACTGGTACAAACAGTGTTGACACAGAAAGAGAAAAATAAAAATACCATCGTGCTTTCTGTCGGAGATAATTTCAGCGGAAGTTATTTCTCAAGAATAACCAGAGGCAATCCGTTACCGGAAATGTTTCAGGAAATGGATGTAAAAATGTCCGCTGTAGGCAATCACGAGTTTGATTGGGGATTACCCTATCTGACGGATACGGCGAAGGTATATATGAATTTTGTGGCAGCCAATATTATAACGGATCGGGGAGATACGTTGGAGTGGGCTAAACCTTACCGGATTGTGACTCTGAATTTGAAGAATGGAGGAACGGTGCGGGTGGCTTTCGTAGGGTTGACAACGACTGATACGGCACATAAAACGAGTCCGGAAAATATAAAGGGACTGGCTTTTGTGCATCCTGTATATGCAGCCCGTGTCGAGACTGCCTGTCGGTTGAAGAAAGAAGGCAAAGTGGATATGGTAGTCCTCTTGATGCATATCGGCACTAACATGAAGAATAGAGATATTATAGAAGAGGAGAATGCTAAATTGCTGCCTTTCCTGAAAGGAGTGGACGCAATCATTTCCGGGCATTCTCACGAAGTTGTTCTTAGTAAGGTGAACGATGTACCCATTATCCAGGCAGGGGTAAACGGTACTCATATCGGTAAGTTGGATTTTAGAGTAGTGAAAGAAGAGGGCGGCAATCGTATCTCTTATATAGGAGGTGATACAATTCGGACAGAGGGGCCGTCTAATGCACATATCGATTCGTTGGTCGATAAAGTATTGGCGGTATACGGACTGTCGGAAAAGCTGATTTTGGCAAAAGATGCCCTGATCCACGATCGTACCATTAATAAATGGGAGTACACTCCGGTGGGAGCTTATGTGACAGCTGCCTACGTCCGGAGTTTCTTAGAGAATGAAAAAGTGCCTGCCGAATTGAAAGTGTTGCCTGTCATTGGGGTAAATCATTTTGGTGGTTTACGTGCCAGTATTCCGGCGGGTGAGGTCACAAGGTTGCGTGCCGGCAATGTGCTTCCATTCGGTGGTAACGTGGTAGCTTATGAATTTACGGGTGAACGGTTGAAGCAATTATTGGACGATGGACGCAGGAATAAAAACGGTTTTCTGCAAACTTCTTATTTAAAACTACATTTGAATTCGAAAGGAAATGTTGAAACGATAACCGACTGCCGTACCAATAAGATAATCCGTGATGACGATAAATGTATCGTTGTATTGGATGCTTTCATCACCTCGGGTGGCGACGGTTATGACAGCAAATTATTTTCAGGTTATGAAATAGGAGATTTTAATAGTCAGAATCTTGAAACAACTATGGCTTTTATCGATTATTTGAAGAGTCTGAAAGGGTTTGTTTCCTCTGAGGCTGCGCCGATACCCATAGTGCAAAAGTAAAAAATCAGAACTAAGACAAAAGTGATCAGGCGGCTCAAAATGTATAATTACATTTTAAGCCGCCTGATCGCTTTTGTGTTTTTTAAGTTTTTTATCTTTCACTTATTAATAAATTATTGCTAAATTCGAACGATTTTTTGCAAATCGACATTGTTTACTAATAATTTAATTATATGGAAAATTTGGAAACAGCGCTTCTACTGATGGTAGTCGGGATGGCAACTGTCTTTGCTATCCTCCTCATTGTGATCTATTTAGGAAAGTTACTTATCTCGTTGGTTAATAAATATGCTCCTGAAGAACAGCTTCCTGCAAAGCAAGGTGCCCAATCACCGGTTCCTATTCCCGGAAATATTGTTGCAGCCATTACGGCGGCCGTTAATGTGGTGACTCAGGGAAAAGGGAAAGTGGCTAAAATCGAGAAAATCTGAAAATTAATCTTATAGAATAATACCGAAAACGGAAATGAAAAGAGAAGTAAAATTTAGTCTGGTTTTTAGAGACATGTGGCAGTCTGCCGGTAAATATGTGCCTCGGGTAGACCAGTTGGTGAAGGTAGCACCTGCTATTGTTGAAATGGGATGTTTTGCCCGGGTAGAAACAAACGGCGGTGGTTTTGAACAGGTAAATTTATTGTTTGGTGAAAACCCGAATAAATCGGTGCGTGCATGGACAAAGCCTTTCCATGAAGCCGGGATACAGACACACATGTTGGATCGTGCTCTCAACGGGCTTCGTATGAGTCCTGTTCCGGCCGATGTGCGTAAGTTGTTTTATAAAGTAAAGAAAGCACAGGGGACGGATATCACCCGTACATTCTGTGGGCTGAATGATGTACGCAATATCGCTCCTTCTATCACTTATGCCAAAGATGCAGGAATGATTTCGCAATGTTCGCTTTGTATCACCCATTCGCCAATCCATACGGTGGAATATTACACCAATATGGCACTGGAACTGATAAAACTGGGGGCGGACGAGATTTGCATCAAAGACATGGCAGGTATCGGACGCCCCGTTTCTTTGGGCAAGATTGTGGCAAATATCAAAGCTGCGCATCCCGATATTCCTATTCAATATCACAGCCATGCAGGACCGGGCTTTAACATGGCCAGCATTTTGGAAGTATGTGAAGCCGGGTGTGATTATGTAGATGTCGGAATGGAACCGTTGTCGTGGGGCACAGGACATGCCGATTTATTGAGTGTACAGGCCATGTTGAAAGATGCGGGATTCCAGGTACCTGAGATTAATATGGAGGCCTATATGAAGGTGCGTGCCCTGATTCAGGAATTCATGGACGACTTTCTGGGGCTGTATATCAGTCCGAAAAACCGGTTGATGAATTCATTGTTGATAGCTCCGGGACTTCCGGGCGGAATGATGGGAAGCCTGATGGCAGATTTGGAAACGAACCTGGAATCTATTAATAAGTATAAGGCAAAACACAATCTTCCTTTTATGACACAAGATCAGCTTCTGATCAAGTTGTTCAATGAAGTGGCTTATGTATGGCCCCGCGTCGGATATCCTCCTTTGGTTACTCCTTTCAGCCAGTATGTGAAAAATCTTTCGATGATGAACGTTATCGCGATGGAGAAAGGAAAAGAGCGTTGGGGAATGATCGCTGATGATATTTGGGATATGATTCTAGGCAAAGCCGGACGTCTACCGGGCAAGCTCGCTCCTGAAATTATAGAGAAAGCCGAGAGAGAAGGACGGAAATTCTTTGAGGGAAATCCGCAGGATAACTATCCGGATGATCTTGAGAAATATCGCAAACTAATGAAAGAAAAGAAGTGGGAGACAGGCGAGGACGATGAAGAACTCTTTGAATATGCGATGCATCCGGCTCAATATGAAGCTTATAAGAGCGGAAAAGCGAAAGAGGATTTCTTGGCTGATGTAGCAAAACGCAGGGCTGAGAAAGAGCAGGTGCCTACGGAAGAAGCGAAACCTAAAACACTTACGGTACAGGTAGACGGGCAAGCTTACCGGGTGACAGTTGCTTACGGAGACACGGAACTGCCTGTTGCACCGGCCTCACAACCGTCTGCTGCTGCAGGTGAAGGGAAAGAGGTACTTTCTCCGCTCGAAGGAAAATTCTTCCTGGTAAAGAATGCGCAAGAGACTCCGCTCAAGGTAGGCGATGCGGTGAAAGAAGGTGATGTGCTTTGCTACGTGGAAGCAATGAAAACCTATAATGCCATCCGCGCCGAATTTGGTGGAACGGTAACAGCTATTTCTGCAAATCCCGGTGATACGGTTTCTGAAGATGATGTATTAATGAAGATAGGATGATGAACGGAATATTTGAAAAATTATATGATATGACTGCCTTCAGCAATATTGTTGCCGAACCGCAGTTTCTGGTGATGTATGTCATTGCCTTCGTTCTCTTGTATCTGGGTATAAAGAAACAATACGAGCCTCTTTTATTGGTGCCGATTGCCTTTGGAGTGCTGTTGGCTAACTTCCCCGGTGGAGGAATGGGAGTGATACAGGCTGACGAGAATGGCATGATCCTGGTGAACGGAGTAATGAAGAATATCTGGGAGATGCCTCTCCATGATATTGCTCATGAATTGGGACTGATGAACTTTGTGTATTATATGCTTATAAAGACAGGGTTCCTTCCCCCGATCATTTTTATGGGAGTGGGGGCCTTGACGGACTTCGGACCGATGCTTCGCAATCTGCGTCTGTCTATATTCGGGGCTGCCGCTCAATTGGGTATCTTTACTGTGTTGTTGGTAGCTATCCTGATGGGATTTACACCCAGTGAAGCAGCTTCTTTGGGAATTATCGGTGGTGCGGACGGACCTACGGCCATCTTTACCACCATCAAGTTGGCTCCGCATCTATTGGGCCCGATCGCGATTGCCGCCTATTCTTATATGGCATTGGTTCCGGTTATCATTCCACTGGTCGTTCGTCTTTTGTGTACCAAGAAGGAACTGAGTATCAATATGAAAGAGCAGGAGAAGAAATATCCATCGAAAACGGAAATTAAAAACCTCCGTGTATTGAAAATTATTTTCCCGATTGTGGTGACTACGGTCGTGGCTCTGTTTGTACCGAGTGCAGTGCCTTTGATCGGTATGCTGATGTTCGGTAACCTGGTGAAAGAGATCGGTGCCAATACTTTCCGTCTGTTTGACGCAGCTTCGAATAGTATCATGAATGCGGCAACCATTTTCCTGGGTTTGTCGGTAGGAGCCACGATGACAAGTGAAGCTTTCCTGAACTGGACGACTATCGGTATTGTGGTAGGAGGATTCCTGGCTTTTGCTTTGTCGATAGCAGGAGGTATCTTCTTTGTGAAACTGGTGAATCTGTTTACGAAGAAAAAGATTAATCCGCTGATTGGTGCTACGGGACTTAGTGCGGTTCCTATGGCCAGCCGTGTAGCCAATGACATTGCTTTGAAATATGATCCTAAAAATCATGTATTGCAATATTGCATGGCCAGCAATATCTCGGGAGTGATCGGGTCTGCCGTAGCGGCAGGGGTGCTGATCTCTTTTCTGTCTTAATCCGGGCTGACCGGTTGCTATTTTGTTTGGCTATATTCTGTTGGCCTTTATTTCCTGGACCATAACAGATCAGGTTGAATCTTAAATAGGAATCTGCATAATTAATTTGTATAAAAGCTTCCGGTTCCTTTTTTTAAAAGAAGGACCGGAAGCTTTTTTATACTTTATCGTTGAAACATTTGGTATGAATCTTTCATTTTAAGGTTGAGATTGGTGACTTGGACGAGATAGTCTTTAAAGAAATTTTCGGATTGGATCTTGAATCACAAGTTGTAGAATACGGGCATAAAAAAATGTTCCTCCGACCACGCCTGGCCGGAGGAACACACACAAACAAAACAAATAAAAGCAGTCACGATTCGCATCGGGACGCCCCTACACCCGGTATTATAACCGGGATTTATAAATATTGAAAGGGATCAACATTTATTCTTTTGAGAAATCTTTAATTCGTTGCTCTTCTGATAACTGGCATATTAATAATATATTGTCTTTTTCGGCTATGATGTAATCGTTCAGCCCTTGTATGACTACTCGTTTTTCCTGTGAGGCATGCACCATGCAGTTTCGACTTTCATACATCCGGATATCCGGTCCTACTGTTGCATTTCCTTCTTTATCTTTTGGCAACAAGGTGTGTAATGCTCCCCAGGTACCTAAGTCCGACCACCCCATTTGGGCAGGTAATACATAAATCTCTTCCGCTTTTTCCATCACTGCATAATCTATCGAGATACTTTCGGCAGTGGGGAATAGCTTCTTCACACTTTCTTCCTCGCGTTCTGTATAAAAGTCGGGATATATCCGGTCGAAAATCTGAGCTATCCCCGGTGCATATACCCGCATTACGGCTGTGATCGTTCTCACATTCCAAACGAATATTCCTGCATTCCAGAAGTAGTTGCCTGCTGCCAGATATTTTTCAGCAGTTTCTTTATCAGGCTTTTCCTTGAATGCTTCTACGTGGAATATTTCTTTGTCTCTCGTTATCGGTTCACCTGCGGCGATATATCCATATCCGGTTTCCGGACGGGCGGGTTTTATTCCCAATGTGATGATAGCACTGCTTTTATCAGTGAACAAAAGCGCTTTCTCAATCACCCTGCGAAATTCAGTGGTATCGATTACCACTTGATCGGAAGGAGTCACGACAATGTTGGCTTCCGGATATTTCTTTTTTATTTTCCAGCAGGCATACGCAATGCAGGGAGCTGTATTTCTGGGACAGGGTTCTGCCAGTATATTACTTTCCGGGATACCCGGCAGTTGCTCCCGAATAGTATCTCTATACTTTTCCGAAGTGACCACCCACATGTTCTCCTGTGGACAAACATTACCGAATCTCTCTACAGTTAGCTGAATCAGTGTTTTTCCACATCCCAATATATCTATGAATTGTTTGGGACATTCCGGTGTACTCATGGGCCAAAATCGACTTCCTATGCCACCGGCCATAATTACTACATGATTGTTCATTGTCAACCTCTTTCTTTATTTGTTACGTTTGCCGAGCAGTTTCTCTATCCAGCTTAAATCGCCGGTCGGTTTCTGCCTGTCACATAGAACAGGTTCGTATGGCTTTTGTTCATGGATCATCTGGTAGATGGTTCCCCAGTCAGGCAAACCTCCCAGGTTCCGGTCATCAATAAACAGGTCTGCTTTCAGTTTACGGGAGAATCCGTTATGACTCTTTTCTTCTTCCGGATAGTCCTTGTTGACAGAATAGAAAAAGACTCCCCGTTGGCGGCACCATTCAATCGCTTCTTCAAGCAATTCTCCTTCGCGTACGGTCCATAAGATAAGCTTATGTCGCTCCTGAGCCAATATTTTCAGGGTTTCTGTTGCGAATGGAATTTCTTCTCCGATCTTCGGATAGCGGTGTTCTACGATGGTACCATCAAAATCAACAGCAATCGTCATGTGATTAGTGTGTGTGAATTGTGATTATTATTTGTTTTCAGGAATGTATACAATCATTGCATTACATCCCGTTTTGTTTTCATATCCCATCGCTTCCGGTGTCGATTCCGAAATGCGTTCGGGAGAGATGTGATATTTCTCTATCAATATCTTCCGGATGGCTTCCGAACGACGTTTACGCAGCTCCTGATCCGCTTTTTTGTCGGTCAGGTTATCACTGAAAGCAATGATCCGGATACTTGCGTTATTATTCTTCATCCATTCGCCAATTCCGTCTATTTTCTGTCCCTGCTCTTCGCTAACGAACGAACTGAATTCGTCGAACATAATATCGATGGAGAGTGCATCCTTTGGCGGAACAATCATCAGGTTTTGCCCGTCTGTTATTTTCCGGCGTTCCTTTAATTCCTGCTTCATTTGCATTACCTCTTCACAGAGCATCCCTATTTTCTCCTTTATCTCCAGTAGATCCGCTTCCGGTAGATAGAGGGGGTGGATGCTGTTGTCCACGCTCTTCCGATATTTATCTCTGAAAGTATATGCAAGTCCTATTGTGAGGTTGCTTTGCATATAAATTTTGTTGTTCAGTTCTTTGCTGTAGTATTTGGGTAAAACCTTTAATCCCGGTTCTATAAATACGCTGAATTTTCTGTTTACATTGTACGAAGCCTGAATCGAGAAGTTACCCGAAATAGTGTTGACTCTTGTATATTTCGGATCATTGTCCCCAAAGTCATAATAGTTGAAACCGGCACCCAGAATAGCCGCCAGATTAAATCTTTTGAATCCATTGTTTCCTATCAGAGTCAACATATAATCCAGGTTTGCGCTGAGTTGCGTGGCTTCTGTGTCATTCCCTATCCGGTTCTTACCGATCTCCGCAGTGGCTCTGAATCCCGAAAGAGGCGTCAGATATACACCTCCGGAGATTTTACCGCCTGCATATACGTTACCGATTGTCTTGGTCAGCCATTCTCCATTCAGGGCACCGGATACAAACCAATTTCCTTTTTCAAACTTTTCCCTGGCGTTTGGCTGTTCCTGTGCCTGTAAGTTACAGGTTGTCAGCAGCAGTACCGCCCCAACGATCCATCTGTTTTGTTTCAATCCCAATATATTTGTCATGGTTGTGTTATATTAATACGACATTGATTGATGCAATCTGTTTCTTTTTGTTTCCCGGACCGGTCACAACAATCGAAGTGATATAGAATTTATCTCCTTTCTCCAGTTGTCTGATCAGTTCCATTTGCCTGGCCGAGAATTTGTTCCCGGTGTTGGGTATTGAAGTTACCGCTTTACTGCTTCCTTTGATCAATACCATTTCAAAGCTGCTGATCTCGTAGTTGGCTTTCGGACCATCGCTGATTGAAGCTCCCAGCTGTGTCATGTTGGATACCAGCCGTTTGTTAATGGGCACATTTCCCCGGTATTGCACCGTTCTCCCGTTTTCATCCGTGCAGAGTATATAAGGTGTCGGATCGGGCAGTGCCTTTACGGTATACCGGTATTCGGCCAGTTGCCTTGCCACCCCGTTTTTTATCTGTGTGGCGGTAACTGTCGCTGTCTGTGCTTTTTCGTCGGGAACGGCTATGCAATGGTTTCCTCTTTTGAGTATCTTTCCGTTCGTCATCCGGAATGTCACCTCGTTGAACGGTATTCCCGCAGTCAGTATATTTAGCGGGTTTTCATAGTCGGTATACAAGATACTTGTTAAGGCGGGTGTGATCTGTACTACAGGCAGGTCCACCGTTCCATCTTTATTTACTATCATCTGGTCTTCATTGATGAATACAAAAGCTCCGCCTTTTCCATCTTCTGCCTCTTCGTACAGCAGTGACCGATATACTTCATTCACGCACAGCAACACCTCTTCCTGCATTTTATTGATAAATGTCACTCCACCGATGGCAGGAAGATAAGAAAAGGTTTCCTTTTCCCAGGATATTCCGGTACCCGGACTTTCCGTATTGAGGTAAGTGCCTACCAGTTGTCTGTGTGCATCATTCTTGATCAGCGATAAAGCGTCTTCTTTGAATGTATCCAGTGAGAGCCTGAGTGCTTTCCCTTTCCCCCCGGTGACCGACAGAAATACCTCCGGCACAGCGTTCAAGTCATCTTTTGCCTTTAGCTTGCCGGCTTCATATTTCTCTTTGTCCGCTTTCCGGGCGATATCTTCTTTCAGTTCCTCCAGTGTATCCATTAGTTTTCCTGCCGCCGCATCTATGTTCTGTGCAGATAAAGCCGCTTTATCATTTCGGCTGTTAATTCTTTCCAGTAAAGTCCGGTTATATTCTTCCAGCTTTTTTATTTGTGGAAGGTAGTCGTTGTTCATTCGTCCATACCCCTCTAAGACATCCGACGATATATTGATGGCCAGCATAGCAATCAATACCACGTACAGCAGGTTAATCATCTTTTGCCTTGGCGGCAATGTATATTTAGCCATGTCTCTTCGTCTTATTTCCCGGTTTTTACATTCATGGCATTCAGCATCTGACTATATTGCTTGTTCAGTAATTCTATGTATGCTGCCATTTTTTCTGTCTCCTTTTTCAGTTCCTCCGAATTCATCTCGTTCAACGACTTAGCATGTTCCGTCATTCCCTTTATTTGCGCTTCGTACGTTTCATTGAGTTTACACACGTTGTTTTCCAGTCTTTTCAGCTGCTGTATGTACTTTTCTGTCATCAGTGTATCCGATACTCCTGTATGGGGATTTATGTTTGCGTTTTTATCATTCAATAGCGGAAACACCCTTTCCCATTTGTACTCTCTTGCCGGTTCGTCAAATCCGGAGATGAAGAAGATGAATACCTCCGTAAATAATCCGATCATTAAAAACAAATTATCATAAGGCATGTGAGCGATTTTGAATACGGCTCCCAAAATAACCAGACAGGCTCCCCAGCAATAACAGAGGTTATAGAAACGTTTTCCTGTTCTGCTCGATAAGAATTTACTTAATTTCATTGTAGTCAATCCGTTTTTTTGATTTCACCACGGAGTTTACACAGATCGTTTCACGGAATTAGTCTCGTGGAATGATCTGTGCTAATCTGTGGTCAATTTTATGCTATTAGAATTTGTATATCACACCTACGGTCATCATTCCGCCGGCAAACACATCATCTTTGTTTTCGATGTCATAGAACTTGGTACTGATTTTGATTCCCGGTTCAGCAAAGATGCTCAGATGCGAATTCAGCCTGAAAGCAGCTTGCAGAGAGAAGTTACCGCTCATGGTATTCGTCTTTGACAGTCTGGGATAATCATCACCAAACGAATAGTAGTTGTACCCTAATCCGAAAATGGCGTTCAACCGGAATTTTCTGTCTTCGTCGGTATAATTCTTCATCAGGTTCACCAGGATATCCGCTCCGGCACCGACTGTCACGGCATTGTATCCGCCTTTCAGCCATACGTTGCCGGCTTCTGCATCGACGCGCAGACCGATGATCTTGTTTAACCACACGCCGCCGGAGACTTTCCCTCCCAATATGTTGTTTGCCGAACCATTTAAAGCTGTGACCCCGTTAATACCTCCCGATACAAACCATTCCGGTTTGAATGGATTATCCTGTGCCTTTACATTTCCGAATAGCAGCAGCAATCCGGCCAACAGCAATCCTGTTTTTATATTATTCAGCTTCATGATTTATTTGTTTTTTAGTTAGTGTTTATCGGACAACTTTTAAATCTTACCTCCCGAGTGCTGGCTTGCTTCCACGTTGGTGTAAGTAATCTGCATTCCTGTATAGAATTTCAGGGTGATGGTCACTGTTCTTCCGCCACTGATTTTGAATGTATATGTCTTTTCGCAATATTTAGCCTGATTCAGGTAATAAAGGATATGGTTACCGCTGATACCCGCTATCAGTTCGTGAGCCACTTTATAAGTTCCCGTCGTTCCTTCCTGCGCTTCAATGGCACTGTTGATCGTCGTGGCCATGCCTTGGGCATCCGCAGCGTCTACGCCTGCATTCATCAGCGCCTTTTCCGGACTGACGGTATATTCCCATCCGGCCGTAGCCTCAAAGTTGATTTTGTATTCCGGAATGGCAGTCATATTGCCTTCATTGCTTTTTTTCTCTTCCTTGTTTGTCTCGCCTACCAGTTCTTTTCCTGTGGTCTTGCTACTCTTGACACGCATCGAATATTTTCCGGACAGTGATGCGCCTGCGGGCAATGTGAATTTATAGCTGTTCGTTTCCGAGTCATAAATGGCATCTGCCACTTTGTTCCAGTTTTCTCCGGCCCTTGTGGTTGTTTTCTGATTGTACACTTCCACATTTTCGAACGTTGTATGTTCCGAAGCTTTGTTTATGATTGCCAGTGTTACCGGTTTGGCCAGAGTGACCTCTTTGGCTGTTTCCACTTCGATGTTTGCGATCGCTACCGGAGTCTCCACATTATTTCCCGGTGTCACGGTTGTTGTCACGGCAGCCGGTTCTTCATACGGAGTCACGCTTACGGTTGTAGTTGTTTCTATGGCTTTGGGAGGAATAATTACAGCTGCTTCTGCCTGAGAGATATTGCTGTCTCCTTTATCGGTTACCACCACTTCTTCTTCCGCATCGGCCTTCACTTCTTTTTCCGGAGCTTTCTTGCTTAATTTCACACTCAGACTCACCATACTGCGGTTTGCCGCATTGTCTGCGATGGTTGCCGTTGCATTGTCTATGCTCATATACCCTTCTTTGCTGAATGTCACGGTGTACACCTTCTTGCTGTCCACTGTCAGTTTATAAGCCCCTTCCGCATCCGTCGTAGCCGTTACTTCACCGGCTTTCACTTCTACACCGGACAGCGCGGTCGTTCCTTCCGTCACTTTACCTGCAATGTAGTATTCTATTGTTTTTTCGGCAGGATCCACTACAATTTCCGGTTTCTTCTCGTCTTCTCCGAAAGAGCATCCGGTTGTTCCCAAGGTCGTTGCCATCAGCAACACACCTATCTTAAATAAGTCACTCTTTTTCATAATCATTTTTGTCATTAAGAAAATATTAAAACTGTTTTTTGTTTCTCTCTTTTTCGATACTTTTTATCAGGAAATGCCGTATATATTCCGGCTGAAAGAATCCGTTGCTCCGGTTTTCTGCCGGTCGTGTCTGATAGGTATATCCCATTTTCCTATCGGCATACTCGCCCCACGACACCATGCTATATTCGGCGGCAAAAAACTCAGCCGGCTTCATCCTGACAGCATGATTCCGGTTCCATTTCTTTCCGGGCAGGGGGATGGCAAAATGAAATCCTCCGTTAACTTCTCCTTCCACATACATGGCATACACTCCTACGGCATACTCTCCGAAGTGGCGTGTGCAGTCTCCTCTCAGCCCATAGTCTCCATACAAATATCTTCCGGCCTGTAGGTCGAGTTGAGTATTGAATTGCGGTACATAGAGCGAACCTTTCACGGCTGCATTGATTCGTTGACGGGTACCGATATACCATCCGTCGTCCGTGATGGCCGAGTATCCGGTTGTGCCTATCTGCGCTCCCAGCTCCACCCGTCCGTTGCCGGTACGATATTTCACTTCAGCCTGTGCTCCGATCCGATGATCGGTGAAGTTGCCTGCCACGATGCGGGCCAGAAAATTATTCCGGAACCTTATTTCCTGTGAAATCGTCATTACCCCCGGACGTATCTTTTTGTATTCGCCCTTCATATTGGTTGCGATGGGGAAGACCACCTGTGCCGTTGCTTTCGCTCCTTTCCACAAGTCCATTTCTACAGCCGGCGACAGATTGACTCTGTACGAATACAGTTTATCGAAAGTGGAGTTTTCCAGTGACACTTCCGGATACAGGACGATGTCCGCTTTCCATGCCGAGCGGTTGATCACCCCTGTGCTTCCTTTCAATAGTCCCATAGGGCGGTCGGTATCATAACTCATCTCCATCCGTTCGTACACCTCTTTCAATGAAATCTCACCGGATTTATAGCCCGCTATCAACGTATCCGGCAGGCTGATGCTGAGTTGCGGAATACCGTTTCCGTCCAGTGCCACCAGTTCCAGGTTGCCGTTGCCCATTCCTTCCATTCCTGCGATGATTGCTTTTCCCACTCCGCGGTAGGTTCCTCTGTATACATTGTCCTCAAAGGCGGCAACAGTCGTTCCTCCCGTTTCAATGGTCCGGATATTTTCCATACCCAGCTCCCTGAGCTTTTGGGCGACCTGTGCATGGACAGTGATAGAGGAGGAGAGGAGCAGGCCGATTATTATTGTCAATTGTTTCTTCATACAGCTTAATGGATTAAGACACATTCATATCGTATTCCTCCGGAGATACATTTAAATTCGCGGGTAAACACGTTCAGTGAGAGATGTTTCCACAACTTTGCGGCTGCTCCTACATTGAATCCGTCGGAGTCATATTCGGCCATGATGGACAGTGGCTTGCAAAAAGAGGGAGTATAGCTGAGGCCGCCGAATATGCCGTCCTGCAAGGTATACTTGTCTTTACTTAATGGATAGTAATATCCTGCGGTTGCTGCCAGCCGGTGTTCGCCTATCATGAAACTTTTTGTGGCCACTCCATATACGGATGCGAAATAATTGTATCCTTTATCTTTGAACGGATCGTTACTGTCAATGACAATTGCCGGCCAGTATTTACCCTCCTTCAGCGGGCGGAGCCTTACAGATAACGATCTGTCTTGCTGATTGAATTTAGGCTTTTTAGCCATGTAGTCACTTTTCAGCAAGATGCAACGGTAATTCAATTCCAGGAATGAAAAGAAGGTGATGTTCACGAAATAGTTTCCGGAGTTGTATTTAAAAGGATTCAGTTCTTCAGGCAAATAGTTACCGCCGATCATGAAGGTACCTGTCTGTTGCATCTCGGCGGTCGGAATGTTCATCATTCCTGTTGTCCCCATGGTATACTGTGCCTTGATTCCTGATGTTATCATCATTACACAGACCGTTAATACTGCTTTTTTTAGCCTCATTGATTGATGTTATATAGAGAATTTTTCTTTGGTGATGTTCCACAGGAACAAGGTATTCCCGATGATATACCGGCGCCACATGCGCCTAGGCTCTTTGATCAAGCGATACAGCCATTCCAGTCCGTGCTCTTGCCACCGGACCGGAGCACGTTCCACCGTACCCGCAAAGAAGTCGAATACCGCTCCGATAGTTCCTATATGTCCGTTCACCTCCAGTGCATCCAGATGCGTATACGCCCATTTCTCTTGTTTGGGAGCTGTCATGCCTATCCACAATAAGTCCGGCTTTACCGCATTTATGGCATCTATCATCATTTGATTTTCTTCTTCTGTAAATTCCGGTTTGTAGGGTGGGGAGTAAGTCTCTATTCGAATATTCGGATATACGGTTTTAGCTTTTTCTTTGATCAATTTAAGTGTATTTTTGCTGCTTCCCAGAAAGTAGCAAATACCTCCTTTCCGGTTCAGCCGTTCCATTTCATATTCAAAGAGATCCCATCCGGCAGTACGTTCTATGCTCTCTTTTCGGAGCCATCTAAACGCCAATACCATGCTTGCTCCGTCAGGAATCAGTGCTCCGCCTTTGAGCAAGGCTTCTGCAAATTCAGCATCTTTCAGCGCCGTATTATATGAATGGGCGTTAATCGTGTTTATCAATAATTTACCTTCGGGCAATATAGATAAGTCGCTCCTGTGCTTCAGGAGTGAAACTGTTTTGAGCTTCAACATGTTTCTGAGATGGAATGGGTAGTTATAAGTACGCTACGCTGCTACCTGTCACGAAGAGCAGGCTTTGGAATTATGGGGTAAGAATTTCTTTGCAAAGGTATGCTTTTTCCGATAAAGAGGAAAGTATTTATTAAAAAAGATATTCGGATATAATGTCTTATTATTGAATCTAAATTACTTCTTCTAAAATAGTTTTCATTCTTTCTTCAAATTTTTCTAGTGTGAACTCTTTTTGAAACTTATTTTTTCCGGCTTGCCCCATTTGTTTTCGCAATTCCGGATGATCTAATAAATATTCTATTTGTTGAGCCAAAATTTTGGGATTTTGTTTCTCAACAATATAGCCAGTTTTACTTTCTTCTATGATGTCAGTGATTCCTCCTTCGTTGGTACTGATACATGGTAAACTATATTCCATTGCTTCAAGCAGGACAAGAGGAAAACATTCATTATTGTAGTAAGTCGGGAAAACAAATAAATCTGCTTCTCGTAGATACTTCTCTTTTTCAGTTCCATATTTTGAACCATGGGCTGTTATGTAATCTTCTAGTCCATATTCCCGTATTCTGTCATGAAATGTTTGAAAACTGACATCACTCCATTTCCCGACGAAGTCACAATGAAATGCCTTTTCTTTTTCTTTAAGTATTCTGCACGCCTCCAGTAAGTCCCATACTCCTTTTTCTATCATCATATTCGATAAGAAGAGTATCTTGAAAGACTCTTGTTTCTTAGAGGGTGGTTTCGGTAGAGAATAACTTTCCGGGATTCCATTCGGACATATATACACATCTTTTCGGGCTACATATTTCTCTATATCTTTGTATAAAGCTTTTGCCAGCAATATAACTTTTTGATTCTTAAAAAAATGGTTGTATAAAAAGTTATCCAATACCCTGTCTTGCCGTGTCGCTACTCCTTTATTATGATAATGCGCAATTACGTTTTGTCCCATAGCTTTGAGTAACATCACCACTATAAAATCTTTGTAGAAAGCACCTCCTTTGGTATTGGGGGTTACGTAGCATAGTTGGGGTTTTTCCATGTGAATTGTAGATGCTATATGATTCATCTGTTTCAGAAAACTCCATAATTTAGAGAAACCTCCTTTCCCAATATCCGATAAATCTTTTGCCAATGTCAGATTGATATATCGGCAGTCAAATGTTTGGTCGATCAGTTTGCTGTCATGGATATATTTTCCCATCATTGATGCACCATGGACCGGGGGAGGCATGTGCATGATGAAAAGTATTTTATTTCTTTTGCCGGTTTCTGTAGAGTTCTTCATATTTCTTTTGCATCATATTTAAAGAAAAACGTTCGATAGCAAATCTATGGGCATTTTTTGCCAGTTCCCCGTAATTTTGTTTATTCAGTTTCTTGGAGATAAGTTCAATAAAGTCTGGAATGGAGTTATTATTTACACTTAATGGCCAATCTTCCGGTAGTGTATCTTTTAGTCCAGGGCAGTTATTTATGATTGTGGGGGTATATGCTAGGCTGGCTTCTATAGGCATAAGAGCTAGACCTTCGTGGTTAGAAGGCATAAATAAGTAATCAAATGAACCGATGTACTGAGCTAGTCCGAATACTTTTTGATATACTGTTACATTGGTTAATCCTTTAAAAGCTGTTATTACTTTAGGTTCCATAGATCCACTTCCTACCACATGAAAGTAAAATCTTGAATCATCCTTGAGTGCACTGACTACTGCAATCATTTGGTCTACTCCCTTTTGGTATTCAAATCTTCCGGCAAATAAAATATTAATCTGAGTTGGTTTGATTACTTGAAACTTTTTTTGAGGTATTTCATCTATACCATTATAAATGATTGGTGGTTGTTCTCCCCCGTAACAGCGAGTATAGCAGTCTCTCGTGGAAGTAGAGATTGCAATATTACTCTGGTGCTTTATATAATATTTTTCTACTATATTCCCAATTTTTTCCCATTCATTCCATAGCTTTGTATTGTGTATTGTTCTTATGTAGCTGGGGCTAATCCAAAAGCAAAGCCATGCTATTTTCCTAAATATCCAAAGTGAGAGATCCGGTGTTTCCGTGTGTGCGTGTATGATGTTTGGAGAGTATTTTATATAGTACCAGATGAACCATATCCAAAAGAAACAGATTGCTATTTTTCTGTTTTTGAAAGGAGAGCAATGATATGGTATACCATTTTCTTTAAACTCTTTTTTAAGAGAGGTAGAGAAATCGGAGTGTCCTTTTACAACTTCAAACAGGTGGTATTTAAAGTTTGGATTTGGGGATTTTGTAATATTGATTGCTACTCTTTCGGCACCTCCGAGATCAAAAGATGAAATAACTTGAAATACAATCATGCTGTCGAAAAGTTAGAATTATAGTTGCTCTAAAATTGTTGAGGCAGTCTTTTTCCAAGTAAAGTTAGTCATGACTCTTTGCCGTGCATTTTCTACCTTCTGTCTATTGATAATGATCTTACTCATTTCTTCTACAGAATTAACAATGAATCCTGAAACCTTATTTTCTATAATACATTCCGGTCCAGGAGCTTTTATGGCTATAACATTGCAATTATGATACATTGCCTCCAAAATGGCCATTCCGAATATTTCATTAGGATTGAAGTTTACTACATAATCTGCTATTCTATAGTACGAATGAATTAGTGCATTGGGAATAGCCCCCACATATTTTATTTTATTATAGCTTTCTTTCTCTGATAACTTATTTATAAAGTTCTCTCTCAAAGGTCCGTTTCCTCCTATATAAATAATACAAAATTTTTCATCCAGCAACTCTGCCAGTTTAAATATATCGAATGGATGTTTGTCATGTCTTAATGCGCACACACACAGAATGTATGTTTTGTTTTGGGATATCTTTAAATCACTTATTAAATCGTTTTTACTCTTTTCTTCCTTGGGAATTACTGTTTGATCCAGACCTACAGGAGCAACTATTGTATTTTTAACTCCAAGTGCTATTAATTCTTTTGCCATAGCCGGAGTTTTTGCGAAGACACAACTTCTTTTTAATGCTTTGATATTTCTAAGGGTGATTCTATCTAATATTTTTCTTATAATAGGATTAGGGTTGCTACTCTTGATTGTACCAATATAACAATAATACTTTATATTTTTTTTGATGCAATAATATATTGCTTCAGGCACATATAGTAGATTGTCTGTTTGCAGATGTAAAATGTCTAATTTATAAGACCTGAGTAAATCAAGGTCAACTATGGCGTGATGGGCTATCCTAAAACGATAGGGTAGGTATATTTTTTTTATGTTAGAGGTGAGATTTACCTCTGAGAAACACTTAGAATCATGTTTGTTTAGCCAATAAAAGATGTATACTTTGTGACCTAAACTTTCAAATGCTTGGGCCAATCCTATTTCTTGTGCATTGTATGTGCCGTTAGTCCATTCTCCATAATCTAAATGAATATAACCTATTCTCATATACTTGTTAAAGTTGTTGAAGATTAAATATTGATTATTATTCGGGTGATTACTTCCCAGTCTAATTCATGTAAATACGACGCCATCTTTTTTCGTTCTTCTTTAAGTTTTCCCGGATTGTGTATGCACCATGCCATTTTTTCTTTTAGTGAGTTGATATCGTTCACTTTGCAGAATATCCCTATCTCTCCATTATTTAATTGTTCTTTTAGTCCTCCCGTTTCACTTGCTATGATTGGCGTGTTATATTCCAAAGCTATCGGAATTACTCCTGATTGGCTTGCGTCAATATATGGAAGTACGACGATCGTGTTGGGTATGCTGAAATATTGACCGATTTCGTTATCCGGTATATACCTGTTGATGACCGTTACATTGGGGATATTTCTGAATTCTTCTATATATTCTGCAAAGTTTCCACTACCTGCTATGGTTAGGGTTATATCAAGGTGAGGTGTCTGGACGAGTTCTTTATAAGCTTTTGCTAAAAGCTGTATTCCTTTGTATTTTTCAATGCGTCCAAAGAATAAAAAGTTAATAGTCTCCTCATTCATATAGCTGTGGTCAGATGGAAGAAACGTTTCTTTTTTCCTATATTCACTCATGCGCCCATGTGGCATATAGTGGATGTGTTTTTCTGAGAATCCAAAGTTTTTGGAAACCAATGGAATAAAACTGCGAGTTAGAACAATGATTTCATCGGAGGATTTTATATAGTGAAATGTCAATATCTTTTCTAATGTTTTTACTCCAGAATGGTGTATTGGGTCGTGGCAAATTGTTATTCTTTTGGCTTTTACACACTTTAAAACACTACTGGCCCATGGATGATAAAAAGTGCTTATGGCGTAATCAAATTGGAGACTTTTATATTTCGATTTGATTTTAAATTTTTCCTTCAAAAAGAATTTAAAGCTTGCTTGTATGGCTGTTTTTCGTGTACCTGTATCAATAAAGTATACTTCTTTAAAGAGTTTTTCTGTTTCCCAATCTATTCTATTTGATATTTTATGAGATAAAATGACATATATATTACATCCGTTCAATGCCAGCCCTCGTGCCATTTCCAGTGTGAATACTGGGCCGGCTCCTTCTTTGAAAAGAAATGTTATCAGGATATTTTTCATTAGATTATTTGAGAATATATTATTTCCAGTAGCATCCCCCTTCTACTTTATTGGAATCAAAAGGTGTTTCGGATTCGTTAGGATATGTCCAACTTGTGTTATAGAATTGGCGAATATGTGAGTAGTCAGGTGCTTCATCGAATCTTTTACATTTTATTCCGAATAAACTTTGTGTTGCTCCTCCCATATGTATTGTCATTTTCCCTGCCTTCTTTAGCATTGCTGCCAGTGGAAATCCGTATGCTCCACATCCAATTATGGCAATATCAAATTCCTTTTCCAATGCTTCTCGGTACATGTGCTCTAACGCTTCAAACCAGTTAGCAAATCGGACATCTTTATTGTTGGCTATGGTTTGAACTGCTTTTTGTGTTTGCAATTCAAAATAGGGGAGGATATTTGTATTTGGAAATAATAAGCTGTAATGTTGATATTGATTTTTTATTGTGTCAGCAAAAGGGTGTATAATTAAAACTCGTTTTCCTTTAAGTGCCTGTGTCCAAGGATCTGTTGGGTAGAATTGAGGCTCAATGTTTCTGATATGCGATACATATTTAGTATTTTGCATGTAATTTCTTATATAATATTCTTCAAGTCTCATGCATTGAGTTAAAAGAATTTCACACTCTTTCATGGAATCTTTCATTAAAGATACAAATTGATGTCCATAAGATTCGTTACAAGGAAAGAAACCTGCATTCATTTGCAGTATATGTAAGCTGTCTTTGTATATTTTCTTCATTTGAAAATCAAATGCTTTTATGAAGTTTAATTCTACAGTGCCAAAGCGGGCTATCATAAAAGGCTTACCTCTGTTGATCATGCTTGTAATAGTTTCTTGGAGAGATTCGCCTGAAAGAAACTGTTTCCCACCGTATTTCTTACAGGAGTATTGATGTGAAATGCCTCCATAGTCTAATACTTTGCATTTTTTTACATTCTGTATGTATTGTTTGAAGATACGATCTTTTATGTTATAAAATAGGTATGTTATTCTTTTTCTCATAAATTCTTACTGATTAAATTATGTTCTCGTTTTTTAAATAAAGTCTTATTCTTTTAAATAATGGATTGTTTTTACTTCGGTCCCATATATATTTTGTTAGCTTAAAAATAAATGTTTTGCGCCGTTTTAATTTTTTCTGTTCCTGTTCCGGTAACCAAGAACCCATGTATAGGTGAACGCATACCGTTTCCGGAGATTTATCCCAATTTCCGAAATAGTCCATTGGATTGAAGAAAGTCTTAGGGTAAATATTTATATTTTCTATTATTTGCTTGGCGTTATTTCGGCTTAGACCATATTTCTCTGATAGAAATTGAGTTGTTATATTGGCGTTAGACTCCAACTTGTTCACAATATTAAGGTTGAACTCTTGATCATAATAGTCTAAAAGCTCTTTAATGATTTTATTATTCTTTTTGAATCCCATGACCCCCATAGATAATATTTCATCTCTTTCGAATCCCATAAAAGCTTCATTCGATAAAAAGGGATTCAAACTTTTGTATAATTGAATATCTGTGTCTAAATAAATGCCACCTTGCTCATATAAAACTTTGAGGCGTACATAGTCAGCTACAAATGCATACTTTTTCTGTTTGTATGCTTCTTGACACCATTTATTTGAAGTAATATCAAAAGATTGTTCATCCCATAATTTAAACTCATAATCGGGGAGATACTTGTGCCATGATTTTATGCATTTCTTTACTAAGGGAGGAAGATCATTTTTGCCAAACCAGCAATAGTGTATCGTTTTAGGAATTGTAAGAGTATTCATTTTTATATAGCATATTTTAGTTGACAAAGTATTGTATATGATCTTTTCCATTGTATGAAATAACCTTTCCCGGATTTCCTACAACGACTGCATTATCGGGGATATCCTTTACAACGATGGCTCCACTACCTATCATTACATTATTTCCGATTCTAACCTTTCCTATGATTTTTGCTCCAGAAGATATTACTACATTATCTCCAATGATGGGAGCTCCTCCTTTGGGACCTCTAACTCCGCCGATTGTAACTCCATGATATATAGTACAGTTCTTTCCTATAAGAGCAGTACTGTTGATAACAATACATGAAAAGTGTGCAAAACACAAACCTTCTCCTATTTGAGTTCCGATAGGTAATTGGATTCCTGTCAAATATTGATTGTGTTTATGTATCAAAAAAACTATTCTATATAATAGTTTAAAGAATATCCCTTTTTGGCGGGCTAAATAGCTGCCTATTCTGAACCAAAAGGTGATACGGAAAGAAGCGTTGAAAAATAGGTATTTTACACCCCCCCCCCCATTTAACTTTTGTTAATCTATTTAAATCTGATTTTATCAGATATTTACATTCTTTGTAAGTCATCGTCCGATGCAGCTGTATTCAAATCCTAGATTCTTCATTTCTTGCGCATCATATATGTTACGTCCGTCAATGATTAGTGTTTTGTTCATTGATTTCTGCAATACCCCCCAGCTTGGCAGACGGAACTGTTTCCATTCTGTTATTAGCAGCAATGCGTCTGTGTTTAGAATCGCATCATACATATCTGCGGCATACTCTACTGCCTCACCTATACGGCGATGGCATTCATCCATTGCTATCGGATCGTATACACGTACCTTGCATCCTACTTTGAGTAATTCGTCAATTGTGACCAAAGCCGTAGCTTCACGCATGTCATCTGTTTCCGGTTTAAAAGCCAATCCCCAAATAGCAATGGTTTTTCCCTTTAAAGCTCCTCCATAATAGGCTGAAAGCTTCCTGAATAAAATACTTTTCTGCCTTTCGTTTACTTCTTCCACAGCTTTCAGAACTTTCATTTCGTAGCCATTTTTTTCGGCCGTTTTTATCAATGCTTTTACATCCTTGGGAAAACAACTACCTCCATATCCACATCCCGGATAGAGGAATTTACTTCCGATACGGCTGTCCGCTCCGATACCTTTACGCACCATGTTCACATCCGCACCCACCACCTCACATAGGTTTGCGATGTCATTCATGAAACTGATACGTGTGGCCAGCATCGAGTTTGCCGCATATTTTATCATTTCTGCCGAAGGAATATCTGTAAAAATAATCCGATAATTATTCATCATAAATGGCTTGTAGAGTTTACTCATAAGCTCTCTGGCTCTTTCTGATTCTACGCCCACCACTACCCGGTCGGGGCTCATAAAGTCTTTGATGGCGGCACCTTCTTTCAGGAATTCCGGATTCGAAGCCACATCAAATTCTATTTCTACTCCTCTCTTATCCAGTTCCTCCCGAATGGCTGCCTTGACTTTCTTTGCAGTACCGACGGGTACGGTCGATTTGGTAACAAGTATCAGGTACTTCTTCATATTCCGGCCCACTGTCCGGGCAACTTCAAGTACATAGGTCAGGTCAGCACTGCCATCTTCGTCCGGGGGAGTACCTACCGCACTAAAAACAACATCCACATTGTCCAGGCATGTTGTAATATCTGTGGTGAAATTCAATCTGCCCTCCCGATGATTACGGAGTACCATCTCCTCCAAACCCGGCTCATAAATAGGGATTTGTCCTTGTAATAATCTTGTTATCTTTTCTTCGTTCACGTCTACACAAGTCACGTTGACTCCCATTTCTGCAAAGCAAGTGCCGGATACTAATCCGACATAACCTGTACCTACTACTGCTATATTCATATTGATAATGGTTTAATGTCTTTTTTGATATGCTTTATAAATCTGTGTTATGATTCCTAAGATTGTTTTCCATATTCCTACCATCTTGATGGTAAAAAGAATAGGATGTTGAACATGATTCTGCATCTTTTTTAATCGTTCATCTTTTAAGTTTAAAACAACTGGTAGTGCGACTTTTAGGAATGGTATACCGTGATGGGCTGACTTAAATGGTAGTTGGTAAATCCCTTTTAGATCTGCTATATGTTTATGCTGTTCAATATCCCATTGTGAACCATTCGAATAGAAATAATAAATATCGGTATGCGGATTAAGGAATGGGATGATATCGAAATATTTGTTTTTACCACTCTTTTCCAGTCTGAAAACAAGAGGATTAATCTTTTCTGAACTTCGGTTCAATAACGATTTCAATTCGTATTGCGGATTAAATGCGATCACCTTCTTTGTTTGAAGTAGAGAGCCATATAAGATGGCGGCGTATGCTCCGGCTGAACTTCCTAACATCACGGTATGATATCCTTCGGTTTCTTTTCTTAGAAATTCGATTAGCTTTTCCGGAGTGTTTATGTTTGAATTGATTCCTGCCAAATACCATTGTTTGAATACATCTCGTATGAAGATATGTTTATACGCTTTTTTTATGCGTGAACCATACCATTCGAAAAAATTCTTCTCAATAATTCTTTTCTTGAAAATCTCTTCTGTATTCGGATAATAGATATCATTGCTGCAAAAATAGACAGCGCAATAATCCTTATTCGTACACTGTGTATTGTATTCTATTAAATAGTTTGGCTGGTTGCGGTATACGTCTTGTACGATCTTAGAATCTGTTTGAAAAACAAAACAAGATTGATTGGCTATTTCCATAGTTGCGGGAATAAAACTCGGATATGAATAGATATAAAATGCTTCAGTGCTGTAGATAAACCGAAATTTCTTTTCTCAAAATGGAAGAAAGGAATCGGTTCAGCATATCCCAATGGAGAATATAAATTTTTGATACGTTGTACCAATGGGACTTCTTTTCGTGCCCATGCCGGCAAGCGGGGATTCAGGTCACATATACCTAAATACTCGGCTGACACGTATATTTTAAACCCTGCTTTTCTTGCTCTGTATCCGTAATCTAAGTCACCTATGGCATGGCGGAAAGTCCAATCCAGATTTCCTATCTTATTGAAAATCATTGCAGGAATAAGAACACAGTTTCCATTGAATGTTTCGCATTCCTGTAGGGTGCCATTAGGAGTTATTTTCCCTTTTGAGGTATGACCGCTATAGGTCGTTTCATTTCTTTGTGAGGAGCATATTGAAGCTACAATTATTGCTTGTTGATGGGTTTGCTTACTATGGAGCAATAGCTTATTTAATGTGTTGTCGAATAAGAATGTATCGTCGTTTAGCCATAGGTAATAGTCGTATTTTTTTCTTCCGGCTGCTTCTTCCCAAGCTGTATACATTCCCCGGTTCCAAAACAAATTTCCTTTCGAATGGATTATGTTTACTTCGGGGAATTTTTGTGCGATAGCTTCCGGTGTACTGTCTGTGCATCCGTCATTAGTTAGATAGATGTCAACGCTATATCCTTGGATAGGGAGTTGTTTGTAAAGATTGCCAAGGCATTGGAGTGTTTTCTCTTTCCGGTTAAAAACGGTGAGTAGAACCGCTATTGATTTCATTTTCTTTTTGTGTAGAGTTTGAATATTTCTGTAGCGTTGGTTTGCATATCATATTTTCGGTGCACTAATTTCAGTCCGTTATCCGTTACCCTTTGCTGCTTCGCTGGATCGTTAAACAGAGACAATACTGTTTGCGCCAATAAATGATAATCTTCTTTTATTAATATGGAACATTCTTCTTCTTGGTTGAAGTCATGTAATCCTGGTACATCATAGAGGATAGTCGGTATACCACATGCCAAACACTCAATAGTTGTAATAGGAATACCTTCGTGCATACTGGGCATTAAATAGATATCAGATGCTATTAAGTATTTTCTAACATTAGTCTGGTTACCACAAAAGCGAATGTAGGATGATACATGTAATTGCTGTGCCAACTTTATTTCTTCTTCTAATGATTTGCCATTTCCTAAATGTAAATAAACTGTATCAGGATGTTTTTGGATTATTTCGGGCAATGCCTTAATGATGTCTGTATGCCGTTTGATGGTACTGCATCCACCTACGGATATCAAGACCAGAGCATTTGGGGCAATATCCAATTGTTTTCTGATTTCTTCTTTTTCTCTTTCTTTGGCTGGAAAAAAACGGTTACTACCATACCAATTATAAATAAGAGTTGTTAGGTTGTGGTAGTGATTGAGTTCATTAGTGAATACAGAATCACTGATGGTTTGAAAAGTACATCCCAGCAAATGTTTTGCTGACCAACGATTCCACCAATGGAGTGGGTATGAATACCAATTTGATTTAAAAACGTTGTGGAATGTATATATAGGCTTGCATCCTGCTATCCAGGCACAATACGATATGCTCCACCGAATATTAGCCCGATGGATATGTACTATGTCAAATTGGTTTTGTTTTAGGAATTTTATAAAGTGATGTCGATATATCCATTTCTGAATGATTCCGGAGTCAGGATATGGCTTATGATAAACAGTATATCCTTTTCTTTCAAAGTAAGGTGAATATTCTCCTTGTTCATTTCCTGTTGCAACAACAGATAATTCTCCTCCAAGTGTTTGGAAAATAGATGCTGCGTCTACATACATGATTTCAGCTCCTGAAAATTTTAATTCATTTAATACATGGAGAATTCTCATTTTTTTATATTTGTATGTTGATAATTATTTTTATATTTTTGTGTCCGAAAGTATAGGAATGGACATAATAAAAATAAAATGCACTTTTTCTTCTTAAGACACTGATCTATATTTCTTCGAAAGAATTTGTTGTAGTCCTTTTTGATTTCTTCTCTTTTTTTGTGGCATATCTTATATCCTTTAGTATAGGCTCCAAAAAGCCAGTCGAATGCGATATCAGAGTTTACTCCCTTTTGTTGGAGAAAAGAATACAACTTTTTTTTTGCCTGAATATCATTGATTGCTTTCTTTTCATTTAAGGTGAATGAAGCGGAATCATTTCTCTCCAGATAGTAATATAGTCCTTCTGACGTATAGACTGTTTTCTCGGATAATGATAAAATGTCCGGTACAATAAATAAATCTTCGGCAAACGTCATGTGCTCAGGGAATCTAAGTTTTTCCCAAAATTTATAACAATACAATTTATTCGTACAAATATTTAGATCGAATTGGCAGCTTAGTAAACCAATGTCTATCTGTCCGTGATTAAAGATAAGTGTTCCTGTATGGCTATATTTTAGGACTTGATTTCCGATGACGCGAGTTCTTCCACATATTGCTAAATCACAATTGTTTTTTTTCATTAAGTTGTATAGTGATTCATACATATTGTGAGCAATGTAGTCATCAGAGTCAATAAAGCCAATATAGTCTCCTTTAGCTCTGGATAACCCCAGATTTCTGGCGGAACAGACTCCTTTGTTGGTTTGACTGATATATAAGATACGATTATCTTTTCGAGCCCATTCAAGGCAAATTGATTCACTCTGATCCGTTGAACCATCATTTATTAAAAGAATTTCTAGATTGTGATACGTCTGCTGGACTATTGAAGATATACACCTATTCAGATATGCTGATGTATTGTATATAGGAACGATTATACTAATCAATTCTTGAGTTTTCATTTGTAAGTTGCGTGTTGGATTATTGCTCTCTTAAAGGGAACAGAATTGCTTTTGAGGCATAGGTAGCTATAGAATACCATAAAAAAGAGTGCTGGATTCATAATATTAGGCTGTCCTAATCCCATATTAATTATAAGCAGTATTCTGATAAGGATATCCCATCTGCTTTGGCTTTTATGGTATATACACCAAAAACTGAAACCAAATAGAATACTAAATGGAAAGATACCTATGGCTATAAAGAGGCTTAAAATGCCTGCACATCCTTCTAAATTTAGGCTTTTCATTCTATCATATCCCAGTCCAGCCAGGGAAAAAGGCTCTTTTTCTATTAGTTCGATGACTTCTGTTATGCTTTTGGTCCTGGCTTCTCCTGTTCCTTGTGTGAAGTCAATGTTATGCTTTTCTGTATTAAATATCTTATCATAAACAGCTTTCTCTATAAAATTGTGTCCTAATGGAGTGACTGTCAAAAATAAAATGACACCGCAAAGTCCTGTTAGGAAATATCTTTTTATCTTTTTATTTTTATAATTTTGGGGATGTAACAGATAACAACCTATAATGAAGATGAACGCGATGTATCCGCTGGTTGAAAGTGTTGTTAATAGAGCAATGGTAAGAATCGCTATATATTTTTTTTGTCTGTTTTTCGCTATCAATCTGGAATGAAATAAAGAAAAATATAGAGCGACAGTTAACATACATTGGAATTGGCCAGGTTCACCGAATGGGCCACAATTTCTATCTGAGTGGAGAAATACAAAATTATACACTGGGCTGGTATAGCTATAAAGCATGCCTTCCGAGTATGAAGGTAACAAATAGGGAAAAAGAGGACTGACAACATTGAATCCCCATATATATGTAAGAAAAAATAGAATGATGCTGATGGCTGCTAATAGATAGGCTATTTGTAAGAAACGCTGTAATACATGTCTTTTATCAATGTGAATAGTTGTATAGATAAGTAATAGTATACAAATGATTCTGAGTGAGGTTCCTAAACTAAGGTCAGAGAAAAGTATTGGCAGTAATAAGGAGATCGAAAGCGCTCCTATGAAGTATGAAAAAGTTGTTCCTATGAATTCTTCTTTTTTGATAAAAAACAGATAGATAGAGCAACTAATCAGTATGGATACCAAAAATAGGTCTGCTCCTATATATATGGGTAATGCCATTCCACCCAAAGAGAGTGCACAGTATATCAAAATATACTGTACTGTAGCAAGGAGTGTGGAACTTTGGGGAGAAGTAGATCGTATGCGTATCAAAATTGTAAACTATTTAATTGTTTGGTGTCAAAAGAACCGTCATTCTCTACTAAAATCCAATCTGGGGATAAAGGATATCCGTGCCAAAAGATGCGTGGACAAATCTTAATCCCATTATTTAATAAGGCTGGCTTATACGAAAAAGAACTTTTGCTGGTTATTAATAAGTCTGCATATACCATATGTAGAAAGGATTCTTGAGCTCCCATGTGCAAACACCAATGTAAATTGGAATATTTGAAAAATTCTGTATAATCTTCGGGCTTTCCTTGAGAGAAAAAATAAATGTGGATAGGGCGATCCGTATATAAGTTATCCACTGTTTGTTTTAATACTTTGTCAAAATAATCATTACTCAAGAATCTCATGTTTAAGTTGGGATTGTCTACGTCTGATAGGATATCTCCTCGACGTACATGAATGGCAATGTTGAAATTCTCTCTCTGATAAATAAGTTGGTCTTTCTTACGGGCCGGGGCCGAATAAAATTTTTTCTTCAGTACTGGCATGATCCCATATTGTTCCATGTAGAATTGATCTTGTTCGGCAACGAATACTACTTTCTTGTTTTGATAAGATTGTATTATTTTTTTGTTTAAATTGACTTCCGTGACCTTTTCACTGTTGAACAGAGGAAGCTTACGGACTTGATATCCTTTACGTTTTAAATCTTGTATAGAAGGTTCTCCTTCACCAAATCCCAAAAACTCTTCCCAAATAGGATTGCTGAAGGGCAGATGTGCGAAATTTAGGTTGAATTGCTGAGCGTACCAATAACCCGCTATCCAGTTAGCCATTTGATGACCGATTCCTGCATCTGGGTTGGGCCTTGCCGTGTAATATGATTTATCATTGGGAAGACACTCTGTTTGGTGTCTTGGATGAAATAGATAATGCCAATAGGAACGGTAAATATATGGATAGATATTGTGGCTTTTAGCTTGCCGCATGATTTGATTCCAGATATGCTTCTTGGTTTTTCGTATGAACTCTTTGGCTGTCATTTTTTATATAGTTATAAATCTTTGATCCCAATTCACTCCTTCCCGAATTTGTCTTGTTGGTGATCCTGCATTTAAAGTGTTTGATTTTATATTTTTTGTAACTAAAGAATTGAAGCCTATGATTGCGTTATTACCTATGTTAACTCCTTTGGTTACTCTACTATCTTTTCCGATCCATACGTGGTTACCTATAATTATAGGGCGAGATGGATTTATAATTTCGCCTTGATCGTTATAAATGGGGTGTGAATCAGTATTCCAAAGTTCAACATGATCGGCGAGCATACAATCTTCACCGATTGATATGGAGTTTAACTTACCCATGCAGATTAGTTTCAAATAATTGCCGAATCCACTGTTGTTTCCAATTGAGATACTGCATTCTTCTCCTCGGATAATAATTTCTGATAGAGTGATTCCATTGATTTTCTGTATGTTAATTTGGTTGTTGTTGCCGATGACTTTAATTTTTGTCGCTGAAAATGGACCTTGGAGATTTATTTTGTTGTTATTACCGTTGACTTCTATACTTGTCCTTTTTAGGATGGAGTGTCGTATATCAATTTGATTACTTGCTGAGCTATTGGAGAAATGTCCGAAGATTATTACACTGTCATGTATATGAATACCTTTTAATTTGGACCAGTATTTGACTGTTATAAAAGACAGTACTTGAATAAGTATTTTTTTCATAATGTTTTTTTTACCAATAGCATGCGTCTTCCACTTGGTTCGCATTTAGTGGAATGTCATTTTTCTTAGGACGTATCCAGTGTTCATTCATTAAAGATAAGTAACTTCCGTATGGGATATTCCAGGCTTTTACTCCATAGTCTGGGTTTTCCCAGCGCTTTCCTCGGATACCGAAAAGTAGTTGAAGTGCGCCACCTAAATGAACGGCTTTTTTCCCTTTCGACTTAACATAAGCAGCAAGTGGAAAACCGTATGCTCCACATCCTAATAAACAAATATCGAAGTTGATGTGGTCTATCTGTTTTTGCATGTGAGCCAATGCTTCGAACCAGCTGTTGAATCCTGGGGCTTGTCCTCCTATACTTTGAACTGCTTCGATAGTTGATAATTCAAATAAAGGTAGTATATCCGGATTATCAAAAAGGAGGTTGCGCTGTTCGTTATATTGTTTTTCAATGGAACGTGCAAAGGGGTGTACTACCAGCACTTTTTTCCCTTCCAAGGCCTTAGTCCAGGGAGATGCGTTCCAAAAGGGCTCTAGCAGCATCAATTTGACTCTTTTCATATCGGGAGCGAAGTTGATAAATTGTTCATTATCTTGCCAACTCCCGAGTATATCTACTTGCGCTGCACTTTTTAGCATAAGTTCGCAAAATCTTTCAATTTCAGTCAAGGTCAATGGGAAGAATCCGGCATTATTGTTTAGATACTGCCATGTTTTCGTATTCCACCATAGATCAGGTGTTTTTCCTCTAATGTATGAAATAATGTCCTTTCGTTTACTCTTAACTCCTATATAATTTGCTGTTACACTTAACTCGAATCCACCGAATCGCGCAATCATGCAAGGGCGATCATCCGATAAAAGATTATATATCATTTGAGAAGATCTTTTAGGGGATGTCTCTATATAACAGGTATTTATTGGAGCGGCTGGATATAACATGGTATATGTTTTGCGCAAAGCCTTTAATAAGTATTCAAAAGGGATATGCATCTTTTTTTTAATTGTTGTGTGTAATTCTGTTCTTTATTATTGATATCAACTCTTGGGTGGTTTTTTTTTCTTCGTTGTTGAGAACAAGACACCATAAAGTGACCAAACTGAATAAGATCGTTGTAGTTAGGGTGATTCCCAATCTAACGATTCCTTCTGTCAGGAAATAACTGGGCAATATTCCTGAACCCACAATGATAACTGTGAATAATAGGCAGGGCAATAGTACTTCGCGTGTGTAAGTTGCGTAGTTGGCATTACATTTCTTATGGAAAAAATAAATAGAAAAAAGACCTCCTATGATGCCATTGCAAAGTATCCAAGCTATATACATATAATAAGGTGGATAATGAAAATGAAATAATAGGGCAGAAAGTATAATCGGCAGTAACCCTAATATGCTTCTTACCAGTGAATAGCCCTTAATTTCTCCTTGTGCTGCAATGCTACTTCCCAACGTTATGGTTAGTTGTTCTATCAAGCTTCTTAACAGTTGAAGGCGACAGAATACAATTGTCCATTCAGGTGTTGATTTCAGCCAAATTTTTAGAATATAAGGAGTTTCTATGATGAAAGGAATAGCGAATACTGCTAAAATAATGTAAGCAAACTTGCTACCTGTCATGCTTGCTTTGAGCATCAGGGCTCTGTTTCCACTTCCTTCACTCTTAGCGATAACTGGGTTCAAGGCTTTTAGCATTGTATTAGAGAATACCATTAATTGTCCGGAGATTTGGTTGGCGATGCCTTGGGCTGTGTTTAAAAGTGCCCCCCAGAAATTGTTTAGTACAATACCTAATCCATATTGAGAAATCATGCTGCTGGTTACCCCTATCAAGTTCCATCCGGCGAAAGCAGTCATACTTTTCATTAGTGAGGGGCTAAAGTACTTTCGAGGAGTGAATGCACATTCCGTGTATTTATGATGGCAATAAGTCTGCATGATGATCAACATAAAAACAGAAACCCCTGTGGTCAGCAGGGCGTAGACAATTAGTTTATCTTGTAGTGTGTAAATGATGATGATGGCGATAAGAAGTTTTAGTAATGAGCCGATAATACTGATTATGGCATAGTATTTCATGTTTTCGTGTGCATTTATCACCGCATCATAAGGTACGGTGATTATAGTAAAAAACGTGCTGGCTATTAGACTGCCGTATACAACTTGAGCGGCTGAAATGCGGTCGGTCGGAATGTTTAAAATGCCATTAAAAAAAAAGTACCCCCCAATTATCAATAGAACGGATGCTATAGTGGCTATTATTAAATGTAAAATTAAACTGGTATTGAAGATTTTCTTTTTAATTTTTGTATCTCCACTACCTTCTGAATAAGACATGAAGCGTTGTGTGGCGCTGGCCATAGCTGCATTCAGAAAACCAAGCATACTTATTGCACCTCCGATTATGTTGAATATTCCAAAGTCAATGGCTCCCAATGCATTGAGTATTACGCGAGTGGTGTATAGCGAGATAAACATGGTAATACCCATCTGAGCATAAAGGAATCCTGTGTTTTTTACGACACGGTTGGCGGTAGAACTCATAGATCGTTTTATGGTGTGGCTTATTGTATCTTATCGTTTCTTTTATCTGTTCATATCCTTCATCTCACCGCCTCCATTTTTCCCACTCTCTCCACGAACCCCACCGGCATATCCACATGGGCGCAGCCCAGCATATCCAGCCTTACCGCCACCTTGCTTTTGCCGTCGATGGTCACCAGCTCGCCTTCCAGTCCGGCGAGGGGGCCTTTGATGACTCGCACCTGTTCGCCGGGGGCGAGGGGGGAGGAGCACACTTCGATGGCTTCTTCGGAGTAGTCGAGCATGAAGCGGAAGCGCTCCATCTGCTCGTCGGGGATGACGGCGGGGGTGCTTTGTCCGCGCAACACCATGTAGCGGCTGACGCAGGAGAAATTCTTCTTGACGAAAGGGTCAACACTTCGGCACGTTCTGCCGGGTCGACGTGTACGAAGATCATCATCGGGATGACTACGCGCTCGATCTTCTTGCGGCGGTCGCTCCATTGATGGATTTCTTCCTGCACGGGGAGGAAACTTTCGATGCCCATTGCCGTCAGGCGGTCACGGGTTTTCTTTTCGTGATAGAGACGGACATAGGCGGCAAGCCAGGATTTCATGTCTGATTGGGAGTATGGTTTGAGAAAGGGGAGGGAGCGGCGCTCCCGGATACGCTACGCGGTTACCTGTCACAGTTGCCTGCTGGGGTAAACCGAATCTTACGTTTGATTTTGCTGCAAAGATAGATATAATTTTACTAAATACAACAAATTGTTTATGAAAATAGAAAAAATAATGAATTTTTAATCTTTAGGTGTTACTTTTGTAAGTTTTAATAATTAACATATCTTTTAATTTTAATAATTATGGAAAAAAAACGACAAGTTTAAGAGTCCGAACGAATTGCTTAAAGAGTTGTCCGGACAGGTGTTTGCCCTGGTGCGTGAGCTTCCCAAACCGCTTTCGAGAGAAGAGATGCGGGAGTTGAAACGGTTGTGCCGCTTCCTGAACAATACGGTGAAGGATCAGGAGCGGAAACAGGAGGTGAGAAAATAAATCCGGGTGTTAAAAAGAACCGGGAGACGGATGGCGAAAGTGGGGTGCGGGTGGGTGTGGAGGCTTTCCGAAGAGACTTTTACGGCGGTTTTAACATTCGGAAGTGTAAAAAGTTTGTTGTTCTTTTGCATCATGGTTCATTGCAGAGGATGCGCAGTGGCAAGGGGTTTGCTTTGTGCGCTTGGCGGCGGATCGGGATTAAAAACATTAAAATTTAATACTCAATGAAAAAGAGAGAGTTTAAAATTTCCTTTTTCCTCCATGTGTGGGAAAAGAAAGCGGAAGAGATTTCGCTGGAAGAGTTTCATAATGACCTCAGGGGAGCACGCTGGAAGGTGCTTGCCGAGTCGTACCGGCGGTGGATGCGGACGGGCATGACCGAGGAGGGCAAGAGGCTGAAAGGGGCGCTGAATGCGGTGGTAGTGGCCGGCAAGTGCCGGGGCGGACATGCGGCGAGCCAGGTGACCGAGCTGAACGGACTGGCGCTGTTCGACTTTGATCATTGCCTCGAGATGCTGGCCGGGATGAAGGAGAAGGCCGGGGCGCTGCCTTATGTGGTGGGGGCTTTTGTCAGTATCTCGGGTGAAGGGCTGAAGCTGATTGTGCGCATCGATGCCGAGAATGCCGGGCAATATGCGGTGGCTTATCCTGTCGTTGCCCGTGAGTTGGAACGGGTGCTGGGGCATCCTTGCGATATGTCGTGCCGCGATCTGGGACGGGCGTGCTACGCTTCGTATGATCCGGAAGCGTACTATAATCCCGGTGCCGGGGTGTTTCCGTGGCGGG